>ENA-UOJL01000931-UOJL01000931.1-human-gut-metagenome-genome-assembly--contig:-P47-NODE-931-length-36136-cov-17.288240_pt1 | contig 36136 bp, 28 predicted proteins | sample MGYA00242347_ERZ723894 | MGnify/ENA metagenome assembly ERZ723894
GCAATCGTCTTGCCCTGATTAACGTGCATGGAAATGATGCGTGTGGTCGCCATGGACGCGGCCTCCTTTCCGGCATAATAATTGAGCTGCATCGGATGCCCGTCCGATGCAGCTCGCTTTCATGGAATGATTCAGTTTTCTGCGGCGCTCTCTGCCGCGTTGGTTGCGGCTTCCGTTATGCGCTGCGCTTTCAGCTCCGCGATTTTCTTCGTATCGACGAAGTGGGTGGAGTACCGCCGCTCGATGTCGGGGTCGCCGCTCTTGCTGAAGCGCAGACGGATCACCGGCTTATGCCCCTGCCCGGATTCCTTCTTGACCGCCCATTGCTTATATACGGTCACGGAGGGCTTGAGGCTGCTTTTCTGTGCGTATGCCCGTATCTCGCGCATGATGAAAGAGAGCTTGCGGAGGTTGACGGTGCAGACGCGCTCCAGATAATCAATGCGCCCGCGCCGCCAGTCCTCGTATTTCTCCTTCGGCAGTACGCCGATCTCCATCAGCACATCCACCGGCGCGGCATAGCCCCGGCGCTGACATTGATGATACACGGCGGAATGTACCTTGCCGGTCAGTTCGCGGTCAGTCATGCCCTGCGTCCCGAATCCGTAAGTCGTAGCTTCTGATTCCGGCTACGAGGCTTCTCCGGCTCTGTGTACTCAATTCTGCCGGCTTCTATGAGTTCACGCACGGCTTTGCTGATTGTGTTGTTGATCTTTGCATAACCTAACTCTTTTGCAATATCGGAAGCTGCTATGTCGCCCGTTTGCTCCAATATTTCTAAAATCAACTTTTTTATATCGAGAACATTTCTCCTTATCTTTGTTCTCATGGACTTTGTTTCAGTTTCCTTTTGATTCAAAAAAGAGCGCTGAACCGGAAGAATCACGGTAAGGTAGGTTCGTTCATCATCGGTTTCAAATATCGGAAGATCGGAGCCGTTTTGCCGCATAGCATGGAGAATAGTCGGGATGCCCGTGTTTCGACCTTCAACAAGTTTTAACTCCTTTAGGAAGTCTCCGATGCGGCGGTTGCGGTATCTTCGGGACACCATTTTGCGGTTGGCAATATCCTCTGATGGAATTGTTCTGTCCGGCCCGGGTAAGCTGGTGATTTCCATTCTGTCCGGCGTGACCGACACCGTGATTGGTTCGCCAATCTGATATGATTTATGGTATACGGCGTTGGATAGGGCTTCCTCCACTGCCGCATAGGGGTAGTTGTAAATGCGCTCTGCCTCCGCACGTCCGGGTACTTTTGTGACCTTTTCCTTGATGATATAATTCTGAATATAGCTGAGCGCATCACGAAGCTGACGATCCAGCGGCCCTGTAAAGACCTTTTCCGTCATGCCAATGCCTGTGGGATCGGGCTTATCGACAACCTCGATTCTGGCGTAGCCGAAAAAATCATCAGGTCGCTCGTTAAAAAACATCAGCCCAACATTCAGGGGCTTGCGCATCTCGCTCGGTCCGCCAATCAACCGCATATCAGAAGCCAAATCCGCAAGCGGACGCTTCAGGGAATCGCTGTAAAGATCGCTGCCCACGGCATAGAGATATTCCGAAATCAGGCTGGCGCGCATATCCTCCACATTGGCGGTCATGTTGGCGCGGTCATCGAAGGGAACATTGTTTGCAAGCATGATCAGCTCCTTTTCTTCAAGCTGGTTTGCACGGATCGTGTTGGAGAGCTTGCGGATATAGTACGCTTTTTCCGCCTTTGCGGATTTCTCTGTTGGAAACGCAATCGGACACTTGTAAGGGCGGGCGTCTCCACCCGGAATCCACAGCACAATGATGTCCGCCCCGGCAAAAGTAGTTTGCTCGACAACTGGAATATAGCGCGGCTCGATCAGATTGCATTTTTGAAGAAGCTCTTTGTTGATACGGTCAATGGAACTCTTTTCAAGCCCCTCTACCGGCAACTTCGGCATTCCGTTTTCCTCCTCGATGCCAATGATGATATAGCCTCCGCCCCAGTTATCTATGTCATTTGCAAACGCGCAGATGGAGTGCAAAATTGTCTCGGGATTCCAGTTGCGCTTGTATTCCACACGGGCATTTTCCACCACCCTGCGGTTGATAAGGTCGGTTATGTTGATTGGCAGAGCCATTGCGAAGCCTCCTTTGATACTCATTATCTTACTCATTAACTTACTCAATTACTTGCTCAATCATTATAAGTGAGTATCAACGCAAAAGCAAGAGATTCCGGTGATTTCATGAAAAAGTTACATCGCCCAATGTCTGAAGTCAAGTATGTCCTAACAATATTCGGCTGCTACGTTTGAACGGAAGTTTATGAACACTCCCCGTTAGCAAGCCTGTGTGTGCCTTAACATGACGAGGCTTTTCTGAAATTGCACAAAGACAGGTCTTTTCAAAAGGTTTTGTGCGTTTTCAGAAATATTTGTGTGTTCGTTGATACCCATCAACTTACTCATTAACTTACTCATTAACTTACCCATTTCCAGAAGTGAGTATCAACGCAAGGGGTATCAACCGTAAATCCTGTCCTGAATCGCGTAGCGCAGGACGTGGAGCTTTGCCAGAAGCCATGCCGCCAGCATGGGAAGCCCGTAGGGGCTTATGAGGAACGCGATCACCAGCAGCCCCACGCCGTAGCTGACGGAATCCACAAAGAGTATGAACAGAGCGAAGAAGCCGAGAATGGCGGCGGGGATGCAGAGGATGCCGCTGGACAGGCCGACGACGAACACGAAAAACCATGTGACGACGGCAAGCACCGTAAGGATGGGCGCAAAGAGGATTTTCAAAAGGAAACGCATATCAATATCCCTCCAGTTTTGTTTGTTTCTGCTTTCAGCATACAGGAAGCTGCCTTGCCCTGCAAGGATGCCGAACCGCAAAAAAAGCAGGGGCGGCTTACCTCGCAGCAAACCGCCCCGCATGGGATAAATACCCCTTTATTTGATGGCGGCAAGCCGGGACAGGATACCGCTTGCCGCCTGCCAGATCCGCTCCTGATTTTGGAGTATATCATCCATATCCGCAGCGTAAACGCGCCCTGTTTCATGCACCCGCCGCGTGAGCTGATTGAGGTTGTTGGAGGAATACCGCAGCAGCGACACCAGCTCCCGCAGCTCCGGCAGATCGAGCTTCACCACATAGCCGTCAATGGCCATTTTCCGAAGATATGCGCCCATGTTCGTCGTGCCGAGCTGCGCCATCTTCGCCTCGATCATCGCCCGTTCCTCCGGCGTCACGCGGACTTTGAGCTGGATGTCCCGTTTCCGCTTCGCCATGTCACAGCTCCAAATCCTTCTTCTTTGCAGCAGGCTGCTTCTGCTCCGCCGAAGCCTGTTGCAGCTTGGAGCGGACGGAGGGACGCCGGAGGCTCTGGCTGCGATCCTCGTCCTTGCCGATCAGGGCATACACGCCCTTGCGGTCCTTCAGGTTGGAGAGGGCGAGGGAACGGAAGGGCAGCAGCTTTTGCAGCGCCGCCGTGTCCTTCGCTCCGGCGCGTTCCATGAAGTCACGGGACACCTCTGCCATGAAATGCGCTCCGCCGGGGCTGTTGGGCTGCACAGGCTCTTGCAGCTTGCCCAGCAGCCGCGCCGCCTCCGCTTTGATCTCGTCGGCGGTGAGGGGCTGGCGCAGCCGCTGCTCATGCCGCGCCTGCGTGAGAAACAGGTCCGTCAGGCCGGGGTGGGAGCAGACCACAAACTGCACCGAGCGGTCACTATCCATACCGTCTTTGTTTTCGTAGACGGGGATGGTATTCGCCCAGCGCTTGTTGTCCCGTGAAATGCGTCCGTCGTAGTCAAAGTGCCGGACGGTTGCCGCCAGGACGTAGAGCATCCGCTCCTGCCCGAACTGCTCCGCCACCTGTCCCACCGCCGCAGCGTCAAGGCGGTTGTCATGGTAATTGTCCCGGATGGCGGCTTCAATGGCGTCCTTACAGCTCACATTGGCGCGGAAGGACGCGCGATAGGCGTCCAGCTCCCCTTGTTCCCGCGCGTGATCGGCGGGATAGGGATAGACCGGCAGCTCCCGGAGCTTTTTCGCCTCATCCTTTGCCGTGTCCTCGATGCTGTCGCGGATCGTGTCCATGTAGCCGGTTTCCAGATCGGAGAACTTGTTGTAGAGGATCGCCATGGGCGAGGGGGACAGCAGCAGCGCCCGCGTTTCCGCCTCGCTGAGCGTCAGCTCCTCCATGCTCATCAAAATATCCTCCCGCACGGTGTATTCATAGCTGTGATGGAGAATTTCCTCCGGGGGCTGGCCCTTCAGCCAGTCCCGGTACTTGTCCTGCTCCCGCGAGAGCTTGTCGTATAACGATTGCTGTAATGCCTCGTTCATATTCATCGTGCCTCCTGTTCGTGAGATTTTTTCCGGTCGCCCGCACCGTGGACGCTGGGCACCTTCAGCTTGCCGAGGACGGAGGGGCGTTTTGCCACCACATTCTCCGCCGCCTGTTCCATGGGCGTCCGGTCGTCGATGTTCAGCTCGGCGTTCAGCTCCGCCAGCCGCGCGGATTTTTCTTTCAGCTCCGCCTCCTGTGGGAACGGCTTGCCCAGCTCCGCCTTGGCCGTTGCAAGCTGCGCCTGCACGTTTTCAAGCCTGCCCTGCACCGTTTTGTACCGCTCCGGCATCTGGGCGAGGGCGTTGTCGATGCGGACAAGGTTGCCCCTTGCGTCCTTGCCCAGCTCTACCCTGTGGCTCATCTGCCCCTTGAGGGTCAGGTAGAAATTCTTGCCGAAGTTCTCCACCGTCAGGGACATGGCAAAGCCGCGATAGCTGCCAATGGGAACGGGCTCCAAGCCCTTTGCGTCCTTGAACGCTTCCAGAATGGCGGCACCGGCATTGTCCTTATCGGTGAGGAAATCCCCCTTGACCTCCATACCCGCAAAGCCGTCCTTGGGGTGGGGATGCTGCTCCAGCGTTTTCATATCCGCCTCAAAGCCGGAGAGGAAGCCTTTGTTTTCCTCAATCTGCGCCGGGAAATGCCGCAGGATGTTGTCCTCCAAGCGGTACTGCTGGCTCTGGTGATTGGCCTTCATCAGCCGCAGCCGCGCCACGTCCACATCGAGGTCCATTTTTTCACGGATGCGCTCGTCTCCGGCGCACAGCGCCTTGATCTCGGCATAGGAGAGCGCCGCCTCGTCAATATCCTCACAGCTTCTCACCGGGGATTTTGAGGTCATGATCTGGGAGATGAATTTCTGCTTATTTTCCACCGTCTGCCAGAGGTAGGCGTCGAATGTGGATTCCGTGACATAGCGGTAGATATGCACTTCTTTGTTGCGGTTGCCCTGCCGGATGATGCGCCCGCTGCGCTGCTCCAGATCGCCCGGCCGCCACGGGCAGTCGAGGTCGTGGAGCGCCACGAGCCTGTCCTGCACGTTCATGCCCGCGCCCATTTTGAAGGTGCTGCCCATGAGGACGCGCACCTGACCGGAGCGCACCTTTGCGAATAACTCCTTCTTTCGGACTTCCGTATTCGCCTCATGGATGAATGCAATCTGTTCCCTCGGAATCCCACGGGCAACCAGCTTTTCACGGATGTCGTCGTAGATGGTAAAGGGCGGCTCCTCCGGCCCGGCTTCCGCGTCGATAGCAGCCTCCAGCGCGTGAAGCTCCGGGCTGTCCGTGCCTTTCGCGGCGATCCTGCCGCTCTGCGCCGCCTTGCCCTTGGGGGTAGACAGGTCGCAGAACACGAGCTGCGTCAGCTTCTCCGTCTGCCCGTCCTGCCAGATGCGGTGGATGTTGTCCACGCAGAGATTGACCTTGCTGTTCGGGTCGTCCGGCAGGTCGGGGTTGATTACCCGCTGGTCAAGGCCCAGCTTGCGTCCGTCCGAGGTGATCTTGAGCATATTGTCGGTGCTTGCGTCCACGCTCCCCGCGTGAACTTTTGCGGCGCGCTCGGACAGCTCCTGCACCATCTGCTGTTGTAGCGCCGTGGGCTGTGTGACCTCGGTGTGGTAGATGGCGGTGGGCGTGGGAAGGTTTAGCTGATCGGCGGTCTTGATGTCCGCCGCCTCCCGGAACAGGTTCATCAGCTCCGGCAGGTTAAAGAACTTGGCAAACCGCGTCCGCGCCCGGTAGCCCGTACCTTCCGGCGCAAGCTCGATGGCGGTGGTGGTTTCCCCAAAGGCGGAGGCCCAACAGTCGAAGTGGGTCAGGCTGTTGCGCTTGAGCATATCGTGCTGCAAATACCGCATCATGGTATACAGTTCCGTCATGGAATTTGAGATGGGCGTACCCGTGGCGAAGGTGACGCCCTTGCCGTGGGTGATTTCGTCGATGTACCGGCATTTTAAGAGCATATCCGAGGACTTCTGGGCGTCGGTGGTGGAAAGCCCCGCCACGTTTCGCATTTTTGTGTAAAGGAACAGGTTTTTGAAGCTGTGCGCCTCGTCCACATAGAGCCGGTCTACACCGAGCTGTTCAAAGGTCACAACATCGTCCTTGCGGGCGGCGTCGTGGAGCTTTTGCAGCTTGGCCTTCAGATTTTTCTTGGTGCGCTCCAGCTCCTTGATGGTAAAGCGCTCGGCGCGGCTGGCCTTGAGCTCCGAAATGCCGTCCTCGATCTCCCATATCTGCTCCTGCAAGAGCCGCTCCTGCCGTTCTCTGGAAACGGGGATGCGCTCAAACTGGCTGTGACCGATGATAACGGCGTCATAGTCGCCGGTGGCAATGCGGGCGCAGAACTTCTTGCGGTTGCGTGTCTCAAAGTCCTTTTTGGTAGCCACAAGGATATTGGCGGAGGGGTAGAGCCGCAGGAACTCCGAGGCCCACTGCTCCGTCAGGTGGTTCGGCACGGCAAAGAGGGATTTTTGGCACAGGCCGAGGCGCTTTCCCTCCATGGCTGCGGCGATCATCTCAAAGGTCTTGCCCGCGCCCACCTCATGGGCAAGGAGCGTGTTGCCGCCGTAGAGGTCGTGGGCGATGGCGTTGAGCTGATGCTCCCGCAGCGTGATCTCAGGATTCATGCCCGGAAAGATCAGGTGCCTGCCGTCATATTCCCGGGGACGGGTGGAATTGAAGCGCTCATTGTAGAGCTGCACCAGCTCCCGCCGCCTGTCGGGGTCGCGCCAGATCCAGTCACGGAACGCCTCCTTGATGGCCTGCTGCTTCTGCTGGGCGAGGGTGGTTTCCTTGCTGTTGAGGACGCGCTTTTCCTTGCCGTCCGCGTCCCTTACGGTGTCGTAGATGCGCACGTCGCGCAGGTTCAGCGTATCTTCAAGGATTTTGTAGGCGTTGGCGCAGTCGGTGCCGTAGGTCATGCGGGCGTTGATGTCGTTGTAGGGGATGCTGTTCTTGCCGGAGATGTTCCACTCCGCCGTGAACTCCGAGTAGTTGACCTCCAAGGATCGGCGGGCATACACAGGCGGCTCCAGCAGCTCGAACATGAACTGCTGAATGTACTTTTTGTCTATCCACGTCGCGCCGAGGCGCACCTCGATTTCCGAAGCGTCAAGGTCTTTGGGCTGTGCGGCGCGCAATGCCTCCACGTTGGGCAGATAGCCGGGGCTGTCAACGGCGGCGTTCTCCGCCTCCCGCAGCTTCTGCCGGACGTTGCCGGAGAGGTATTCGTCCGCTGTCTGCCAGTCGCCGTAAACAGGGTCGAGGAAGATGACGCCATTCAGCTCGTCGATGATGTCGTCCTCGCTCTTGCCGGTGAGCTGGGACATATACGCCATATCCACGCGGGCTTTTTCCCCGATGGACAGGGCGAGGGCTTCTGCGGCGGTGTCCACGCTGGTAACGGACTGCCGCTGCCGGATGGTGCGCTTGGTGAACATATCCGCCTTGCCTTTGAGCTTGGTCTTGTCCTCATCGTCCAGCATTTCAAGGGAGCAGAGCAGGTAGTAGGAGCTGTCGTCTGCAAAGGCGAGGGCGTTGCCCCGGCTGTTGATGAGGCCATATTTCTCGGTGAAGCGGTCATAGAGGCGGTTGAGCCTTTGCTGCTCGGCGCGTATGGAAATGTCGTCGGATTCCCACATCTGAAGGTCGATGAGCCGGTGAACGCAGTCCCGCAGCTCTGCCATTCCCTTGACGCGCTCCTTTGCGGTGGCGTTCAGGCTGGGCTTGACCATGACGGAGTTCTCACGGTAGTACACCTCACCGTCCACCACGGCATAGCTGTAATTCTTCACGTTGGGGTCTGCGGGAATGGTATCCTGTATGGTTTCGTTCTCACCGAGGTCAGGCAACTCTGCGGCTTCGTACTTGCCGCCGATATTCTGAATGGCGTATCTGAGCTGCGTGGCAAGGTCCAAATCCTCATACGGTTCCACAGTAAAGTCCTGTCTGCCGTACTGCGTACTCTCCGAGGTCTGTCGGCCTAATACCATTTCGGGGTTGTCGATGAAATACTGATTGATGGAAAATCCGTCCTCATTTTCACCGAGATGCACCCAGTCAGGTTCAATGTCGATGGGTCTGTCACGCTTTTGCAGGAAGATGATGTCGGACACCACCTCCGTACCGGCGTTGGCCTTGAACGCATTGTTGGGCAGGCGGATCGCACCCAACAGCTCCGCCCGCTGCGCGATGTACTTACGGACTTCGGGAGATTGTTTGTCCATCGTATAGCGGGAGGTCACAAAGGCGATCACGCCGCCGGGTCGAACTTGATCGAGCGTCTTGGCAAAAAAGTAGTCGTGAATGGAAAAACCGAGCTTGTTGTAAGCCCGGTCGTTGACCTGGTACTGTCCAAAGGGCACGTTGCCGATGGCAAGGTCGAAGAAATCCCGTCTGTCGGTGGTTTCAAAGCCTGCCACGGTAATGTCTGCCTTGGGATAGAGCTGCTTGGCGATTCTGCCGGTGATGCTGTCCAGCTCCATACCGTACAAGCGGCTTCCTTGCATCTCCTGCGGGAGAAGCCCGAAAAAGTTCCCGACGCCCATGGCAGGCTCCAAGATGTTGCCGGTCTGGAAGCCCATGCTGCCGACAGCCTCATAGATTGCCTTAATAACCGTGGGGCTGGTGTAGTGAGCGTTCAGCGTGGAAGCTCTGGCGGCGGCGTATTCCTCCGGGGATAGCGTGGCGTACAGCTCCGCAAATTCGTCTTTCCAGTTATCCTTGCTTTCATCAAAAGCATCCGCAAGGCCGCCCCAGCCGACATAGCGGGAGAGAATTTCCTGCTGTTCAGGCGTGGCCTGTGCGCCCTCAAACTCCAGCTCCTTCAGGAGATTGATTGCCGCCATATTCGCCCGGAACTTCGCCTTTGCGCCGCCGATGCCTAAATTGTCATCCGTGATACGGAAGTTTTCCGCAGGCGGCAGCGGTGCGGGCGGGTCATATTCCGGCTCGTCAAAGCGCAGGGTACGAATCTCTACATCATAGGGGAGGTTGTTTTTGTCACCGGGATATACCGCCACGGTTTCCGTGGTAAACTGTGGCTGCTCCGGTTCAGTCGCCTCCGATGCTGGCTGTTCAGGATGAGAAATATCTGGTTCAGGCTGTGCCTGTGTCCGGCTCTGCGTCTGCGCTTCCTCCAGAAAAGCGGCGCGCAGCACGGGAGCGGCGTCCGGCCACAACAATCCGAGGGCGTGTACGCCCTTTTTCCCATGCACCTGCGCCTGAAAGCCGCTTCTTGAGGTGATAAAATCTGCCTCGGTTCCGTCCTCCAGCGTCATGGTGTCCGCGTCCGACGCGGCGAAAACGTTGGAAAGATACGCACCGATGGCGGCGTTGCCCTCGCCCTGCCGGAACAGCTCCCGCACCTCGTCCCGGATGTCAGGCGTGAGGATGCCGTTCATCAGGAGGTCGCGGAGGTCGTCGTTTCTTCTCCGTGCGGGAAGATAATCTGTTATGGCGGCGTTTCTCTCATCCCGGCGCAGCAGCCGTTCAAAGTTCTCGCGGCTTTCGGCGCGGAATACGGGATAGCGAAGCGCAGGGTCACGAAGCTGCACATTTAGAGCGCCGATCTCCGTGATCTCAAAGGGCGTGTTGTCCAGATAGACGGTATCGCCCACGGCATACGGCGCACGGAAAATCATGTTTTCCTGTTCGTTTTCGGCAGTGACCTCCTTGACAGGTTGCGTCTGCTCCGCAGCGAAGAAATAGCCGGTGTCGAGGTAACGCTCAAAAACGGTGCGGTCTACGCTGACCGTTTCCTGCTCCGGGACGCTTGGCAGAGTGTACCAAACATTATCTTCGTCTACACGCTCGACCACCATCAGAGTATCCCGCTGTTCGGCTGCGGTGGAAGAAAAGCCGTCGCCCACGCGATAGGCATTCCCCAGCGGCGTTGTGAAAACCGGCACGTCCGGCTCCATACCGCGGCTGCGCTGAATACTGGAGAGGTAGTCAATGGCGTTAGATTGTTCCGCGAAGCGAAGCACCTGCCCACCCTCCTCATAGAAGCGGTCAAGGGCCGAGTCCCAGATGCCGGTAATGCCGCCCTCGTTGGGGTGCAGACGGATGGAAAAACGGTCCGGTGAGTCCATGTGCGCCGCCTGCGCTTCCTGCGCCGCGATCCGCTCCACATCCGCCATGACCTGCCGGACGAAGGGGCTGTTGCGATTAGCCTCCGCATCCACAATCTGCCCATTTACAATACCGCGTTCAGCAAGCGCTTCCCGGATGGCGATGGGGTCAATATTGTCAAAGTTGTCCTGCTCCTGCTCGGTGTAGAAGCTATCGGATTGAATGAGCTGCGCAATGCGCCGCTGCACCTTTGCCCATGACAGCGTGACCGGCTCGGAATTGCCCACGGAGATTTGCAGCGGTTTAGAGGTATCCTTCAAGCCGTACTCCCGTGCCAGCCATGCGGCGGTATCCCTGTCGCGGGCATGAGCCTTCATATAGCGGACAACTGCGTGCTTGCTTTCAATCCTGCCGTTCCAGCTCTGCAAGGCCGCGTCAATGTCCGCCTGTGTGACCTTGTAGGGCGAGGGCGTGAGCGTGGTTGCCAACGTGGGGTACAGCTCGTCCAAAAGCTCCTGATGCAGCCGGTTGTGGAACGCGGGCATATCGAAATAGAGCCGTGTGAGCTGCAAATCGCCGGATTCTGTGACGATGCGCCGGATGGCCGCCGCCCCCTCCAGATAGGCGTTCTCCCGGTCAGAGTTGCGGCAGGCGTTGAGGAAAGCGTCGTCCGCGACAAGCGCGTTGCCTACGGTCAGCTTATACTGTGCAAACAGCTCTGCCACGGTGGGCTGTGGCTGCTCTGCGGCAGGATCGCGGAATACCCTCGTACCGTCCGCGCCGAACTCTGCTTCATAAGCATTGATAGCGGCTTCGGCCTCATGGTCGATAGAGCGCAGCGTGTAAATGTGGCGCTCAGCTCTAAAGTCTGGCGCTTCGGCAATCGTCACATCATACTTATCGCGCAATTTCTCTACATACATCTCTAAATTGTGCGACGGTACGCCGCACATCTCCACACGGCCAGCACCGGGGATCGCTCTTGTGGTAAGGTTGAGATCAAGCAGCTCCGCTCCCTGTTTTGCGTCCTCGCCGTACATCTCGAAGAAATCGCCCACCTGAAACAGCACGAGGTCGTCCGGGTGGGCTTCCTTGATGGAATTGTAGTCAATCTGTGCCTGTGTTGGCAGTTCACGCTCCGCTTCCTTTTCCCGCTGAAGCTGGGCATAGCGCTCCTTTTCCCTTGGGGAGAGGAAGCGGTCCTTCTGAATGAGGCTGTCAATCCTTGCTGCCACCTTCGTCCAGCTTAGCTCCACATTGGCGCAGCCTGCTTTTTTCAGGACAATGCCGCGGCTGTCGTGGCTTTCATCACTATGGGATGCACCGGAAACGGCATGGGAGCGCCCGCCTATGCCGTACTCATCTTTGAGGAAAGCTGCCTTTTCCTTGCCGGTGTGGTCGGCGGTGAAGTATTCGTAGATTCTACCCTTGCCGCCCTCCACGCCGCTGCCGCGATCCAGCGCGTGGTCGATCTCGTCCTCCGTGATGAAGCGTGCCAGCTCCGGCACTGCGGTCATTTCGGAGGAATACGCCCTGCGGGGCAAGGACAGGTCCCGCAGGCTCTGCCAAATCTGATCGAGCTTGTGATAGTGGAATCGCAGCAGACTTCTGTCCTGCTCATGGGCGGCGTAAAACTGCGCGAACTCGCCGGAGAGCGTGTCGCGGAAATCTGTGTTTGTCAGTTGCTCTGCCAGCCGCGCCGTTTCATCAGGGAATCCGCCGCCCCGCAGCGTATCCATACAGGAGAGATAGCCCTGTTCCCGCGCCTCGTCGCTGAGATCGTGTTTCAGATACCAGAGGGCTTGGGCAAGCTGCATCCGCTCATGCTGCCCTGCTTCGGCAAGCTCCACATTGGAGGCGTATGCGCCGCTGTCCATAAGCTCAGAAATGCGCACGGCGGCGTCCTGCCATGCGATTACCTGCGCGCTGCGCACATACTCCGCGCTTCTGCCGGGAGCGATGTGGATGCCGTCTACGGCGTACCACGCGGAAAGCTCGCCCTCCGGCGTTTTGAAGCCGTTGCCGCCGTGGAAGGTGTTTTGTAGCAGCGCGGCAATGTCCTCCGTGGACTTCTGCTTCTGGAACGCGGCGGCAATGACCATGCGGGTATCGTCCTCGTTGCCGCCCAGCCGCAGCACATGGTCAAGCTGCGCCTGAGAAACGGAAAAAGCGAAGGGCATCTGTGCGCTCTCCGCTTCTTCTATGGCTGTAATCTGTTCCGCTTCGGTGGGGAAAAAGGAAAGCTGACCGCCCCGCGTGGGGTGTTCTGTTATGCGTAGATCAGCTCCGCGAGAATCACTTCCTCCGCCTGCGCCTTGCAGGTGTTCATCAGGCCCACCCATTTCATGGGATCGCTGGCTTTCAGCGCTTCCGTCGCTCCGGCCTCCGCCGCCAGCTCCGGCATCATCTGCTCTAAGCGGCTCTGCGCTGCCTGCTCGATCTCCAGCAGGTGCGGGAACAGGGTTTCCTCCAGAATCATCTGGTTCCAGAGGATGGGCCGATGCTCCTTCAGGTACTTCTGGCGCATCCGCCCGTACTTGCCGAGGGGCTGCTCCGGCACTTCGATCTTCAGGTCGGGAATCAGGTAATCTCCGTTCATCGTGTAAGTCAGGTTGTTCTCCATGCTCTGCCGTCCTTTCCGCGCTGTGTTCGCGCTCATAATTTCGTATGGTGACTTCGATCTGCCGCAAAACCTGTTCATTGATCTCGCTGACCGCCGTGCCGAGTGCCGCCACCGTGCGAGGGGTGTTGAAATCAAAGATGCTGAAAAAGTCCTCGTGTTCAAAGTGATCCTCCGGCTGCATCCCGCAGCGGGACATGAGGGAGTAGGTGATACTGACCGCCGCGGCGTTTTTGAACGCCACCTCGATGTTGTAATCATCATACTCCTCCAGATAGGAATCCGCAACGATGCCGAGGATGTCGCGGGAATGGTCGCGCCAGTATTCCGCAGCAAGCTGGGAAGCAACGCTCTCGAACTGCTCCGCAAGGCCGTTTTTGCCGGAAACGCCGTAATTACGCTCCAGCATGGCGCTCACGCTGTCCGTATGCGCGTCTTTCAGCTCCCACAAGTTGACGCGGCGGGCGTTTTCCTTGCCGCCGGTGTCGGAAACGTCAAAGACGTATTTGAGCCGCGGCTTGTAGCCGGTAGCGTCGATGAGGGCGATGCCCGTGCTGCCGCGCCGGACATAGCGCCCCATCTTCTCGTTCCAGAAGTCGTACTCCGCGCAGGCGGTGGCCTCCGGGCGCTGCATATAGATCATGAGCTGCTCGTTGTAGGGGTATTTATACAGCCTTGCGGCGGTGGTCAGGAACGCCGTCCACGCCAGATGGCTGCCGGTGATCTGCCGCGCGGTGCGCTCCGCCTGCTCCGCATAGAATTGCATTTTGTTCACTATTTTCACTTCCTTTTGAAAGCAAAAGGTGCAACCATTTCTGGTTGCACCTGTGCAAGTATTGAATTTTTATGTGTTTGAAGTGTAAAAATCAAGGTACTGATGCTGTGTTTCACAATATTTGATGTAGCTTATCAGCATGGTCAGGCATTCAATTCTGTCCATTCTGACATCGGTGGGATGGGCAAGTTCATTTCTGGTCAACCTAAGAAATGTTGCATAGACTGTCTTTGCAGGAACATCAAGTTGTGGGGATAACGATTTGAGTGCTGGATACTTGCAATTGCCTGATCCATCCGTTTGCTTCAGGACTTCTTTTAGAATTTTATCGTATTCAGCATATTTCCTTGATATTTGTGTTAATCCTGACAAAGCTGTTGAAAACTGCGTAGATAGCGCCTGCTCATTCTTGGCAAGAAATGCGTCCATAGCGTCAATGAGCTTACCAGCCAGATATTCACCAGCTAACCCCAGCATAATGATTGAGGCTTCCAATGCGCCAGCGTTAAAGCAACGGAGACTTTGCGCAACGTAGAATTTTTCCCATTCGTCTACGGAAACAATAGCTGATAGTCTCCGCAAATAACCGTCTGGATCATAGGGGAGGACATCTTTATATTTCAAACATTCAAGTCCGTATTTTGTCACATGAAAGTACGGCCAATCATCGCCATAGTTTCGGGTTGCTCCGGGTGATAGCACATTTTGGAACATCAACTGGTGAACTTCTTCTGTAAACAGATTTAATTCATCATCATCAAAATTCGTATTACGTTTGTAATAGCGCATCCCACCGGGAACTCCCCACGCAGTGGCAGAAAATTCTACTTCCTTATCTATAATATTGTGCTTAACTGCAAGGTATTCTACGATGGCTCTTAAATCAGATACGCACCCTTTGTATCCGTACATTTTGAATGTCATTCCATACGGAGTATTTGCTTTATCTTCCTCGGCCAATGCCTCAAGTATAAGATTGCGCATTTCGAGGCTGCTCATTGCTTGCCCATCTTTTGGCACAACAATCCCTCCTTTAGAATTAACGGTAGGAATATCATACCACAACGGCGAAAAGTCATCAATTACTATAAAAGGTTCAGAAATCAGGGAACAGGTCAAAGGCGGCATACTCCGCGTCGGTAATGCCGCGCAGCTTTGCGAGGGCGCTGTCCGTCAGCTCCCGCAGCTCGGCCTCCTCCGCGTCCAGATACCCCCGCATTTCTGTGAGGGCTGCGATCAGGCCCTCGCGGGTGCCTGCCGCGTTGTAGATGCTCATGAGGCTGACTTCATCGTGGGTGAAATGCTTGTCGTTCATATCAAAGCTCTCTTTCTGCGCTCCGTTTGGGCGCTGTTTTGTTTTTCGACTGCTCCGGCGTCCTTTCCCTGAGCTTTTCCAGCACGGAGGGCTTCTTCTGTTCACGGTGGGAGGCCGCAGCCAGCTCCGTCAGGGAGATGGAAAAGCCCGCCTTGACCTGCGCTTCCAGATCGGCCACGGTGGGCTGTTTGGGACCGTTGTTGATGATGCCGTCGATCATGCCATAGTCGTCCTCCAGCAGCATCTCCACATTTTTGAGATAATTCTCCGGCTTCAGGAAGTTTGGCAGCTCCCGGAAGCCGATGCTGTCAACGTAATGACAGGATACTACGCCGTTTTGCTTCAAGGCAACGATGTCGCTGACCGACAGGCTGTGTCCCTTGAAATCCGCAGGATGATCCACGTTGAACCGCTGATAAATCATATCCAGATTGGTTCTGGCATTCCCATAATCCATAAACCCGCCGGTGTAGATCGCGTCGTAGCCGCCGCGCTCCGGCGTGACGCCCTTGCTTTGCAAGTAGTCATAGTTCATGAAGCGGTAAGCGTCCAATTCACCGCCGCGCCGGATCTGATAGATGAGGAAAGCGTCCTGCGGGTTTTCCAGAAACAGCTTCTCCGTGTCCGCCTGTTCGCTCAGCGTCACAACGCCGCGCACCGCGTCCCATTCCTCGCGCTCCACGCCGAACACGCCGGTGTGGGAGAAAATGTCCTCGGCGTCCAGCGCCATGGCCTCGGTGTTGTCGCCGTAGAGCAAAAATACGGGAACGTCCTGCATGAACAGCTCCATGGCGCGCTCCTTGGTCAGCGGCAGCATGGCATTGCCGTCCGTGTAGCCGTACTGATACATTTCCAAAAAGCCGATGCTGGTATCCGGCATGGGATAGCCCTGCTCCAGCTCCGGCAGCGGCGGCAGCTCATTTGCTTCCTGCAAAGCCTGAATCATTTCGGAATCGACAAGGGAGAGCGGCGCGGCGTTCCCAATCTCATGGAGCTTGCATACCTCCAGCGCCGCCGCGGAAAGGGTCATATCCGGTGCGTCAAGCTGCCCGCCATCCAGCGCTTTCTTTGTTCCCGCGTCATAGATGGTGTAGTCGATGCCCTCCTCCGTGCGCTGCACATGGACGTATTTGCTGTCGTCTGCCAGATACAGCTTTTCCGTTTCAACCTCCGGCTGCGGTTCCTCCTTTGCCCGCCATTCTTGACGGAACAGGCCATTGAAGCGTTCAAGCAGCCCATGAGAGCCGTCGTCGATGCCGATCTCGTCTGCCAGCTTGACGAAATCCTCCAGCTCCTTCCGCAGTTCCGTGTCCTCACCGGCAAGCAGCCTGTCCGCCACCGCCTCCGCTGTGGGTTTGTCCGCGCTGTCGGGAACATTCAGACCCCGGCGCAGGAACGCCGCGTAGTCGGCGGCAAAGGCCAGCGCGTCAGTGCGGGAGGGAGGGATGGTGACAAGCTCATATTCCGTGTCCTTGGGAAGCTCCACACCGCGCTCCTGACAGACCTCCGCAAAATGCTTCTCCACGTCGGTGATGATGCCGTTTGCGGTCTTGCTGATGGTGTCCAGACTGGCACGGAACTCCGGCAGCTCGGCGTTTTTCGACCACGTTGCCACATACCCGAAGCTGTTCGCGCCGGTTTCAATGCCAAAGTAGGCGCAGACCATGAAGGAGATGCTTTCGGCCTCCACTTCTTCTGTATTGCGGCTCTTATGCCTGCGCTCCTCTGGCTGCTGCAAGCCGTAATTGTGGAGCTTGGCGTGGGCGATCTCATGGACGGCGGCGGATACCGTCTGCACCTCGCTCATGCCCTCCCGCAGCATGATGCTCTGGGATTTGGGACTGAAATAGCCGTCCATCTCTGCGGACAGCGGCTTGAACTCCACCGGTACGGGAGCGGAGCGGCGCAGTGCCTCCATGAACGCCTCATAATTCTCCACGCTGCCGGTCAGGTTGGCGACGGGACTGGCCACGCGCTCCGGCAGGGGCTTTCCGTCCGTCTGGGCGTAGTCGAACACCTTGACCGGGCGGAACATGGGGATTTCAATTTCCTTTTCCTCGGTGACGATTTTGCCGTCCGCGTCCAGAATGGGCAGCTTGGTGTCCGGGTCGAGCTTTTCCTGCTCGATTTTCTTCTTATACGGCGTGGGCGCGATGATGGTGATGCCCTTCTCGCCCCGCAGCACATGGCGGGAGAACTTGTCCCGCCAGCGGTTGTAGCCCGCCACAAGTGTGGCGTCAGGGCGCTGCAAGTGGATGAGCGCCTGATTGTTGAGGGAATAGTTGTGAAACCGGCTCATGGTGCGCAGGTAATTGCGGTACTTATCCATATCGCCGGATTCAAAGATGTCGCGGATACCCGCCTCGATGCGGTCGGTGATCTCCTTGAGCTGTTCTCTATTTTTACCGGGTTTCTCTGGCATAGGTTCCTCCTTCCGTCAGGTCGATACGCAGGAGCTGAAGCCCCTGCGAAAGATATTCCCGTAAATCCGTTTTTCCGCAGAGATAGCGGATGTCGCCTGCCTTGTCCTGCTCACGCAGCGTCCACAGGTCCGCCGCCCACCGGACAAAAACCGCGTCCGGCGCGTTGAAGGGCTTTTTGCGGCGAAGATAGAGGCTGTGCCGCCCCAGCACCATGATCGTGCAGACGGTATTGACCACATCGAGAGAACATTCGTTGAGAACGGCGATCCTCCGTTCATACGAGGCCGCTTCCAGCAGCTCGCGCAGCGCGGGCTTGACGTTTTCAATCAATGCCGGATAATCCGCTCTTGTCGGATACGGAGATTTTCGTGTCATAGGCACTTCCTTTCATTTCATGGGCTGTTTACCCCTAAAATGGCAGCGCCCGCGCAGGGGTAGGCTTTTCTGTGCGGGCGCTCGGTTCTTATTCATTTTCGGAGTATATACTCCTTGCGGGCGGCGTATATCCGGCGTTTTTGGCGCGTTCGCTGGCGGCCCTGCGCCGCTCGTCGCTGAACGGCTCCCGGACGCTGACGCAGCTTTTCGGCACGGCGTAGCTGACCGCTCCGGCATGGACGGCCCTATCCGGGTACACCTTGTCCGGGTATTTCTCCGCAAGGCGCTTGAGCTTGCGCTTCAGCTTGGGGTCGTGGGTGTAGATGCTGGCGGTGGATTCTTCCTCGTTGTAGAGGATGATACTTTCCTGCTCCAGCTTGGAGAGCTTCATGTCCTCGCCCCCTTGTCAAATTCCAAACGGAAGCGGACGCTCTCGCCGGTATCCTCCAGCACGGCGGTAGCGTCGTAGGTGCCGCCGGTCTTTTCGGAGTAGAGGCCGGTGAGTTTCACCCGCCCGTCTGCCAGCAGCGCGGCGGCGACCTTTTTTGTCAGAGCGGCGCGCTTGGCGGCAAAGAACTTATTGTCCCGCCACAGCCCGAAGCGGCAGTCGTTTTTCTCGCAGAAGAAGCCCTTTTTGCTCTCGGTCACGTCGCTGCCGCAGCGGGGGCATTTGCCAATGATCTCCCGGCCGGAGGGGAACAGCACCTCCGCACCAGAGATGACCTTGTAGGTTTTTACCAGCTCCGTGAGCATATCCGCAATGCCGGTCATGAACTCGTCCGGGGAAAGCTCGCCGCGCTCCACCTGCTGCAAGCGGTATTCCCATTCGGCGGTGAGAAGCGGGGACTGTAACTGCTCCGGCAGCACGGTGATGAGGGAAACGCCGGTATGGGCGGGCACAAGGCTGACGGCCTTCTTCGCCCGCTTGCGCTCCACAAAGCCCGTGGCTACCAGCTTTTCGATGATGGCGGCGCGGGTGGCGGGTGTTCCCAGCCCCTTTCGTTCCGCTTCTTCCGGCATATCTTCCTTTCCGGCAGTCTCCATGGCGGAGAGCAGCGTATCCTCCGTATAATGCTTGGGCGGCGCAGTCTTGCCCTCCTTTACGACGGCTTCGGTGCAATCCAATACCTGCCCCTCCGACAGCTCCGGCAGTGCGGCGTCCCGCTTTTCCTGCGCGAGATACTGCTTCCAGCCGGTATCAAGGACGGTTCTACCCTTGGCGGTGAACTCGGTGCCGCCGCACTCCAGCGTAACTGTGGTTTCCGCATAGCGGTGGGCATCGCTGACCGCACGGAGAAGCTGACCTGCCACAAGGCGCAAAATCTCGCGCTCTCCCAACGGCAGGACGGAGGTATCCGCCTTGCCCGCGCTGGCGGTGGGGAGGATGGCATGGTGGTCGCTGACCTTTTTGCTGTCGCACACCTGTCCTGCGTTCACGCCCTCCGGTGCGGTGGTTTCGCAGATGGCGGCGGCAACGGCTGCAAGCTCCGGCACGGAGGGTTCCATATCGTCGGTGAGGAAGCGGCTGTCCGTGCGGGGATAGGTACAGAGCTTTTTCTCGTAGAGGGCTTGCAGGTAGTCAAGCGTCTGCTGGGCGGTATAGCCCAACGTGCGGTTGGCATCCCGCTGGAGGGCGGTCAGGTCATAGAGCCGGAGCGCTTTCTCCGTTTTCTCCGTGTGCTGCACCGTCCTGACCGTGACCGGCTGACTGGCGCAGGCGGCGGCGAGGGCGTCCGCCTCCGCTTTCTCTTTGAGCTTCTCGGACACGGCGGCAAAATCGCCGCAGCGAAGATTTACCGTGTAAAAGGCTTCCGGGCGAAACGCCCCGATCTCCGCCTCCCGCTGGACGATGAGCGCCAGCGTGGGCGTCATGACGCGCCCCACGTTGAGGGTGCGGTGGTACAGCACCGAAAAGAGCCTTGTGGCGTTGATGCCCACCAGCCAGTCCGCGCGGGCGCGGCAGAGGGCGGACTGATGCAGTCCGTCGTATTCCCGTCCCGGACGCAGCTCCGCAAAGCCCTTTTTGATGGCGGCGTCCTCCATGGAGGAGATCCACAGCCGCTTCATGGTCTTTGTGCAGCCCGCCATGTAGTAGACGGTGCGGAAGATAAGCTCCCCCTCGCGCCCCGCGTCGCAGGCGTTGACCACATCGGTCACGTCCTCCCGGCTCATGAGGTCCCGCAGCAGCTCGAATTGCCTGAATTTGTCCGCTCTCAGGGTATAGCGCCAGTTTGCGGGGAGGATGGGCAGGTCGTCATAGCGCCACTTGGCGTACTTTTCATCGTACACATCCGCGCCCGCCAACTCTGCCAGATGTCCGAAGCACCAGCTCACAAGGTAGCCGTTTCCTGAAAGATAGCCGTCGTTGCGTTTGGTCGCGCCCAGCACGGCGGCGATGGACTGGGCGACGGAGGGCTTTTCCGCGATCACTAATTTATGGTGTGTCATATTCATTTTTCTCCTTTTCTGCACAGCAAAAAGCAGCCCCGAAGGACTGCTTTTCGTGTCTGTTTTTCTAATCGTATGTGGGTCAGGGCCGTTCAAGGCACCGCTTCCGGTATCGCTCGGCAGCCTCGGCAAAGGCTTTGCGCTCGGCGTCGGTTGGATCCCGTGTTCCATCCAAAAGGCGGCACTGTTCATAGCTTTCCACCGCGCCGGTCAGCCTGTCCAGCAGCGCCTCCGGCGTGAGGCAAATCTCAGCGGTGTCCCAATTTTCACGCCTGTCATCCCATGTGAGGTAGGTATAGCCGCGCCGGGTCGGCACCACCTCCACGCCGGTATCTTCTGTAAGGTGCTCCCTGAATGCCTCCAGCACCCGTTCAAAGCTCAGCATCCGTATCACATCCTTTTCCGCTGCATTTGGTCTTTCATGGGTACATTGTAGCATCGGTGGGAGAATGCGGCAAGGGTCGGGGTCCTAACGCTCCGGCGCTTTTGCCCGCAGTTTCTCCCGCAGGTCGGTGTCACGGTAGCAGGGACGGAGGCAGACGGTGCCGTAGCGGGAACAGCCGTGGCAGAAATGCCCCTCCGGGGCGATGGGGCGGGGCGTTTCCTCTTTTCCCGGATAGGGGCGCTGCATCATCAGCCGCTCCAGCGGGTTTTGGGTAAAAAGGGTCATGCATCCGCGTCCTCCGTTTCCTCCGGCTCGTCCTCGTTTTCGTATTCCTCATACTCGTCATCCTCGCCGTAGTCGTAATCGTCCAGATCGGCGGGGCCTTTTGTCTGGGGCTTCGGCTTACGCAGCTTAAACCAGTACAGCGCGCCGCCGCCCGCCAGCACGATCAGCAGCGCCACGACCAGCAGGCCGCTGCCGCCGCTTTTCTTTTCCGGCTCAGGATCGGGCTCCGGCGTTGTCTCCGGCTCCTTTTTCGGCTCCGCCGCCTTGCCCGCACATTCGGTCATGTTGGCCCTGCACACCTCGCAGGCGGTGTTGACGGCTCCCGCCTCGCATTTATTCGCGCAGGAGCAGACGGGGATGGAATCCTCCCTGTCAATAAGCGCCAGCAAATCGCTTTCGTCCACAAGGTTCAAAAAGTAGGTTTCATACTGATCTCCGTCCTCATCCAGCGGCTTATCATAGTCGATCACCAGATAGAGCGTATGACCGTTCCGGGTTTCCACCGCGATGAACTGCTTGTTGGTGTGCTTGTCGTAAAGCAGGTCGCGGGTGACGGCGCTGCCGTTTTGGGAAAAGCCCGTCCCTTTCTCAATGGCGACAGGTGCGGCGGTACCGGCGGGCTCCTGTGCTTTCGCCGGCTCGGCGGCGGGCGTCTGTGCCGCAGCGGTCTTTCCCGTGCTGCCGGAGGCGTTGGAGGGCTTTCCTGCACCGGTATTGCTGCCGTTACTTCCGGTATTGCCGTTGCTGCCGGTATTGCCGGAGGGCTGCTTCCTGCAATCGCAGTCTGCGGGACAATGGGCGCTGTGCTGCTCCGGCGTGGGGCTGGGCGCAGGCGTTTCCTTTTCATAGAAGGGGTTGGCGATTACCAGATAGCCCGTGCGGTTGCCCGCGTTGTCCACGCCCATGATGTAAAAGTGGGAATCCCGCGTGTTTTTGTCAATGCGGACGCTGAACTCGCCGTTTTGCAGGGTGGTATAAAGCTCATCGTTCACATAGACCCCGGCTATGCCAGAGAGGGTGTCGGCAGCCTCCACGCGCAGCAGCGTACCGCTGACGCCTGCCCGCAGCCGGGGCGCTTCAAAGTCCATACAGGATACGGTCAGCTCCTTTTTATGCTCCGCGCCGTAGGGGTCGGTGACAAAGAAAAACACGATACCGTTGTCCGGCACCGTGTAGCGGGCGAGGCCATCGTGGGCAAGCTGCTCCGTCAGGTCTGTCCTTTCGGCGGTTTCCCGAAGCGCCGCCTCTACCTTCTGCCAGCCCGCGTTGTTTTTGTCCCTGATACGGACCGTGACCGTCACCGGCGCGTTGTGCCAGCCTGCCGGAATATCTGCGTCCAGCGCATATTCCGCCTCCGGCTGCGGCGTTTCCGTCGTTTCAGGCGGCGCGGGAGCCGGTTCCTGTGTGTCCGGCCCTTGCTCTGCCGGAGGGGGTTCCGGCGTTTCTTCGGGCGTGACGGGAAGCTCTGCCTCCGCGATCTCCGGCGTGCTTTCCGGCACGCCGCCTGCCGGGGCGTCCTCCATATCCGTCGCCATCGCCATGCCGGACATGGTGAAAAACATCAGGGCAAGGCAAAGGACGGCGGCAACGCCGCGCAGCAGCCGGTTGTTATTCTTCTTCATGCACATAGTCCGTATCCTCCTTGGTATTAGGTGTGATAAAGGGCGCGCCGCCCCTTTTGAGCCGTGTGAGGAACTGGGCCAACTCCTCCATGCTCATGCCGGTGGCGCGGGCAAGACCGATGATGTCGGTGTTCTCAAGTTCCATGATCTGGCTGTCGATTTCTCCGTTGCGGGTCTGGAGCGCGGCGATTTTGCCGTTGTTCTTCTCGCGCTCCGCCCGCAGCCTGCTGATTTTCGGGTTCATATTCGGCTCCTTTCTGAGAGATCAGGGCGCAGGTACGCGCCCGTAGGCAAGGAAGTGAGATTGCCAATAGCTTGAATTGAGGCTTGCGTACTGGATGGGGTCGCCGCAGTGGAGCATCATGTTGTTTCCCACATAGATGCCCACATGGGACGCGCCGGTGGTGTCATAGGTGCCTTGGAAGAACACCAGATCGCCGGGGCGGACATTGGCGGCGGACACCCGCGTACAGAGCTGTCGCAGCCCTTCCGCGCCCAGCCGCCCGAAGCTCCAGCCCACGCCGCAGTTGTTGTAGACGTAGCTGACAAAGCCGGAGCAGTCGAATGAAGTGGCGGGCGTGCTGCCGCCCCAGACGTAGGGGTAGCCGAGGTACTTCTCCGCCTCCTTGATGATGGCGGCGAACTGCGCGTCCTCCAGCGCTTCCGGGGGTATCTCGTATTTTTCATAGTCGGCGGTGTAGTATTTCCCGATGTACTCCGAGCCGCCGAACAGGTCCGGGCGGTTGCCCAGAGTAGCCATATACATGGCGTAAAGGGAGAGCTGATCCTGCGACATGATATAGACCGGCACATGGGAGAGGTTAAAGTTTTCCAGCTTTACGGTGCAGATGTAGTAGGTGTACGGCACCTGCACGGTGTATTCATAGCTGTGCAGATTGCCGTCCGCATCTGTATAGTAGCCGGTTCGGGTCTCCGTGCGGTATCTCGTTTCCGTGGTGACGGTTTCCGTTAGGATGTACTGCTTTTCAAACAGCATATCGAGTATGCCGCCGACCTCGGAAAGCGTCCACTCCCTGCCCATGAGGGCGGTGATGGCGGAGATCAGCACATAGGGGTCATGCTCGATGTCGTCCAGCTCGAAGTGGTACTCATCGTAGTCGTGGGTGCTTTCGTAGGTATCGAGATACTGCTGCAATTCCGCTTCCATGGCGCAATACTGCGCCTCTGCCGCCAGCATATCCGCGTCCTCGGATGGGTAGGTGGATACGTTCACGCCGGTTGCCCCGCCCTGAATCAGCAGGGAGCAGGAGGACACGGTGCAGAGGATGAGGACGATCATTGCCGCGATGCCGCCCACGATAAGAAAGCCCTTTTTGTGACGTGCGATGAACTCGCTGGCTTTCTTTGTGTTCTCCGCGGCTTTCCGCACCGCCTTTGCCGTAGCTTCGGAGGCTTTGACCGTATTCCCGGCGCTTTTTCCGGCTTTGGCGGCGGCGTACTCCCGCTTGATGGCCTGCTTCTGCTGCCAGCGGGAGTAGGGATTGCTGGAAAACTGCGGGTCATGGTACTGCGCCGTCTTATCCAACGCGCGGAGGTTGGCGCGGTCTGCCTTGGCCTCGGTGCGGTCTGCGCGGCGGTAGGGCTTCTCCTTGTGGGAGCGGTGGGCGTGCTGGGCAAGTCGCACGGCGCGCTCCGCCGCCTGCTCCACGCCGTGGGTGCTCTCCACACCCACATTGTCCTGCTCATGCTCCCGAATCTCACGGTGTACGGCGGACAGTGCCGCCGCACCGGGCGCGTCCCGCAGAGCGTGGGTGAGCTTGGAGGGCGGCCGCTTCTTGTCCACCTCCTCAAAGGAAAGGCGCGTTGTGACCGTGCCGGTTTTCGGGTCAACGACGCGCTGCTTTTTCTTTACGGTTTTCTTGGGTATCTTCGCCTCGGCCTTTTCCAGCTTTTGATAGGCTTTATCCGCTTTTTTGACGGCCTTTTTCAGTTCCGGCGCTGTCCGCTCCTCCTGCGTGAACAGCAGCCGGGGCGAGCGTTTGCTCATGGGGTTTCACCTCCTCCGATCCGTTTCTCTGCCAGCTTGCAGTAGTCCGGGTTCAGCTCAATGCCGATGTAGTGCCGTCCGAGCTGCTTTGCCACCGCCGCCGTAGTGCCGGAGCCGAGGAAGGGGTCCAGCACGACGCCTCCGGGCGGGCAGCCTGCCAGCAGGCAGGTTTCCGCCAGCTTTGGCGGGAAAGCGGCGAAATGCCCGCCCCTGTACGGCACGGTGTTGATCTGCCAGACGTCGCGCTTGTTGCGAAGCTGTGGAATATCTGCATCCGTATAGGTTCCGGCAGCTCTTGGCAGATTGATTTTCTGGATATTCTGTTGTCCGGGAATGCCGCTTCCGTGCTTGGTAGCCGTGCTTCGTGCGCCTTTCATGCGCCGTACTGTCGTTTCCGCAACCGGCTCTGCGATGGCGGCAGCATCGTAATAGTAGCGGCGGGACTTGGACAGCAGGAAGATATGCTCATAGCAGCGGCTTGGTCTGTCCTTGGTGCTTTCCGGCATGGGGTTCGCTTTCATCCAGATGATGTCCGAGCGCAGATACCAGCCGTCTGCGCGCAGCGCAAACGCCAACAGCCACGGGATGCCGATCATGTCCTTTGCCTTGCAGCCCTCCACCTTGCCGTTGAGGGCGACCTCCTGCCCCGTCCTGCCGTTGGGGTACTTGGGGTCGAGGGCTTCGCCCTGATTGCCCTTTCCGGCATAGGTGTCCGCGATGTTCAGCCAGAGGGTGCCGTCCGGCGTGAGAACGCGCCTGACCTCCCGGAAAATGGAAGTCAGACGCTCCACATACAGCGCCGGGGTTTCCTCCCGCCCGATCTGCCCATCTACGCCGTAATCCCGCAGTGCGTAGTACGGCGGTGAGGTTACGCAGCAGTTCACGGAATTGTCCGGCAGGGTTTTCAGCACGGTCAGGGCGTCGCCGCAGTAAATGCGGTCAGCCTGCATAGTCGAACTCATCCCTTAGAAGCGAGGTAAGCCCCTCGACAGCCGTGAGGATGTCCTTGAACACGCCGGTCAGCTCAGATATGGCCGGTTCTCCGTCATACTCAAATACGTCGGCGTCCTCATTGTCCTCGTCCGCCTCACGCTCTGCGGTGTATTCGCGCTCCATGCGCTCGGCATACTCGCAGCAGCGTTCGCCGGGGCAGCAGGGATCATCCGCAGGAATGTAACCGGCATATTCCGGCTCGATCAGGTCGTTTTCGATGAGGTCGGACAGGTCCGCAAGGTCATGGGACTTGAGGTAATTGAGTGCCATGCCCCAAGAGCTGAACATCTCCTCGCAGCGCTCGTCAAAGTCGAGGGTGGATCTGCGTACAAGGTCCAGATAGCTGTCCTTCTCGGCTCCGTTTTTGATGTAGTGCATGAGGATGGTCGCCATCCACAGCAGCTCCAGCTTTTCCTCGATGTGGCGCAGGTAGTCCTCGCCGTGGATCAGGTACAGATTTTCTTTTTCCATTGTGATGCTCTCCTTTACATTATTTATAGTAAAATCAGGTCAGGCGATCTCACCCAGCATGGTGAGGAACAGCGACTTGCCCTTGGGCGTGACAAGGGTATATACCCCCTGATGCCCGTTGACGGCGATATAGTCCTTTACGAAGAACAGGCCGTCGCTGGCGGACTTGGCATAGGGCAGGAGCGTACCGGAGGGCGCACGGTAGAGATAGCGCTTGCGGATGAGGAACGCGGTGAACATTTTCTCCGGCACCTTCAGCTCCTTTGCGGTGGCGCGGAGATTGGTGCAGCACTCCGGGTGGATGAAGGTGTCGTAAAAGTCCGCCTTGGGCTTTGCCAGCCGCAGCTCCTGCTGAAGCAGCTCGTTTTTCCGCTGTTCCTCCAGCATCCGCTGCGCCATGAGCAGCACCAGCTCCGGGTTTTCCAGCACCTGCTCCAGCACGGATTTCGTCATGTACGCGCCGTGCTTGCGGATGGCCGGAATGACCTCATGGGTGATCCAGCGCTTGAACGCCTTTGCCTCCGGCTTGCGGGAGCCAAGGACTAAAGTGTAAAGTCCCGGCTCGTTGACAATAGTGGCGTCACCTTGACGCCCTAAGTTGAACTTAGCCCGTTCATCTTCATCAAGGCGGCTTACTGCAATCGTGGGATTGCTCAGGTCTAAGACGCTGCACACATCGACGGCTACGAACCACGGCTCGCCGTTGAGGTTCAGCGTTCGCACCTTTCCAAAGGCTTCGTTTTCAAAAATCATCAGTTTGTTTTCCATCGTGCAATTCCTTTCTTGTTTTGTTATGCAGTCTGCTCCTGTGGCTTGGTGGTAAGCAGGTCATAGAGTTCCCCGCGGGGGAAACGGTCTACAAAGGGAAGAATGACGTTGCCGTAAAAAAGCAGCCCTTCGCCTTCACCGCTGTGGGTGACATACGAGAGCTGATGCGGGGAGATATTGAGCTGTTTGGCGAGAATCTGCCGGTCGCCGCTGGCCTGATTGAGCATGAGGATGAAATCGCTGTTCTCAAAGATGTTCTCCACCTCGCGGGAGGAGAGCAGGTCCTTGACATTCTGCGTGATGCCGGTGGGAATACCGCCCCACTTGCGGAAGCGCTTCCAGATTTCCACGGTGTAGGCCGCCGTCTGCTCCTCGCGCAGCAAAAGGTGCATTTCGTCAATGTAGTAGCGAGTGGATTTGTGGGCTTCCCGGTTGACGGTCACTCGATTCCACACGGCGTCCTGCACGATGAGCATCCCGATCTTCTTGAGCTGCTTGCCAAGCTCCTTGATGTCGAAGCTGACGATGCGGTTTTCAATGTTGATGTTGGTGCGGTGGTTGAACACGTTGAGGGAGCCGGAAACGTAGATTTCCAAAGCCGTGGCGATGTACTGCGCCTCCTTCTCCTCCTGCCGCCGCAGCTCGTTATACAAGTCCTCCAGAATCGGCATATTCTCCGGCACAGGGTCGCTGAGATAATCCCGGTACACCATGCGCACACAGCGGTCGATGATGGTCTTTTCCACCGGCATGAGGCCGTCCTTGCCGCCGACAATCAGCTCGCAGAGGGAGAGGATGAAGTCGGATTTCAGGCTCAGCGGATTTTCATCGTCCGAATAGTTGAGATTCAGGTCCATAGGGTTGATGTAATGCGGGCTTGTGGGGGAGATTTTAATGACCTGTCCGTGCAGGCGCTCCACCAGCGGCCCGTACTCGGCTTCCGGGTCACAGATGATGATGTCATCGTCGGTGACGAGGAACACGTTGGCGATCTCCCGCTTCGCCGCAAAGCTCTTGCCGCTTCCGGGCGTACCAAGGATGAGGCCGTTGGGGTTCTTGAGACGCTTGCGATCTACCATGATGAGGTTGTTTGAGAGGGCGTTCAGCCCGCAGTACAGGGCTTCCTTGCCGTCCTGAAACAGCTCCTGCGTGGTAAAGGGAATGAAGATGGCGACGCTGGAGGTGGTCAGGCCCCGCTGTATCTCGATCTGGTTCAGTCCCAACGGCAGAGAGGACATCAGCCCCTCCTCCTGCCGGAAATCAAGGCGTGTGAGCTGGCAGTTGTACTTCTGGGCGATGGAGGCCGCCTGAAATACGTTGTTGTCAAGCTGCTGGCGGCTGCCTGCGGTGTTGACCACAATGAAGGTCAGCAGGAACATTCTCTCGTTGCGGCTTTGCAGGTCTTGCAGCAGCTTCTTCGCCTCAGTGCCGTAGGTGGCGAGGTCACTGGGGATGATGTCCATGTCGTATCCGGCGCGGACGGCCTTTTTCTGCTCCTCAATGGTCATTTTCTGCAAATCCGTGATCTTCCGCTTGATGGTCTTGATGGCCTTGACCTGATCCACGGACTGGACGTGCATACTGACGATGAGGGAGCTTTCCATGTCGAGGAAGTCCGCCAGCATCCGGTCGTTCAGCTCCGGCGCTAAAATCTGCAAGAAGCTGGCGCAGCCGATGCGCCTGCCGACGCCGAAGGAGCGCCCGGTGCGAAACTCAAAGGAGCTGGGGGCGATGAAGTCCTTGACCGAAAGGCCCGATGGTGCCAGCCAGTCCCACGAGAAGCGGAACGGCTCCTGCTCGTCCATGTGCAGCATCCCGTGCAGCAGCTGCAGCCGCTCCGTGCCGTTCATCGGCTCCGCCGCCACGCCGAGGCGCTTGAAGTTGTTGAGGATGTCCGTTTCAATGCGCTCCAGCCTCGGCTTTGCCGCTTTCAGCCCGTCCGCCTCCACGCCGAAGGTCAGGTACTTGGTCTTGATGAGGCCGTTGTTGCCGCGGGCAAGCTGGTTCTGGAGCATCTGGGTATATTCCAGACGGATGCTGTCAAAATCGTCGCCCTGCGGCGAGATGGTGATATACCTTGCGTAATTGTCCTTGTTGGCGGACATATTCACGAAGGAAAGCTGAAAGCGCACGGAACTGTCGAAGTAGTTGAGGAAGTCGCACCAGCCGTCAAAGATGGCGGTCTTGTCCTCGTTCTGGTTGAGCTGATAGTTGATGTCCTGAAACTGGACGGTTTTCGTGTAGTAGCTGTCCGTCACGCGGCAAATGCCGTCGGGGAACATCCGCTGAAACGGGATGCTGTCCTGTGCGGACTTCTGTTTCTTATCCTGCCGCTTCGCTCTTGCGATGGCGGCCTCGATCTGCCTGCGTTCGGCGCGGGTGAGTTTTGTGCGGGTGGACAATGCGATACACCTCCCGGTCTAAATTGTCCTGCCGTTCCAGAACGGCGTAGAAATTATTGGTTGCGTAAGGGCGCTGCTTAGGGCGCAGGAAGCAGACCTGCACGATGTTGCGGACGATCTTTTCAAGGGGCTGTCCGTTCTTCTCATACATGGCCAGCAGAAAAAAGGGCAGCATGAGCAGGATCATGCAGATCGCCGCCGTGCTGACGCCGGTATGGGCTTTGAGCAGGAAGAACAGCGGAACGCCCAGCGCCGCCCCTGCGCTGAAGCATACGAGCTGCCGTTTTGTCAGGTTCAGCAGCACCTTGGTCTTGACCGCGTTCAGGTCCTTGGGTACGGGGACGTATGCCATATTGGTTTACCTCCGTCAATGACTGTTGAAAATTGACTTTGCGAGACTGCTGGTTTTGAACAGGGTGAAGCAGAGCAGCACCGTATAGCCCATGCACAGCCAGATCGCCGTGGAAATGTTGTCATCTATGAGCATATTCTGTACCAGCACCGCATAGATGGCGATGCAGATGATGATGAGAAAGCCCTGAAACGCCAAAGCCAACAGGGAGCGGAGATAATTCTGCCCCATGCCGCCCCATTCCTTGCCCATCATGGTGGCCATGGGGATGGGCGCGATGCTGGTGACGAGGTATATCTCGATCATTCTGCCGTAGATAATGATAAAGATGCAGATGGTCAGCGCCCACATGGTGAAGCCCACCACGAAGGATTGCAGCCACAGCCCCAAGAGCGACCACACGTTCATCTCCAGCAGCCGCGCCTCAAGGTCCGCGATATGGTCGGCAAGGTTGATGGAGGTGTTGCCCACGATAAGGCCGGAGGCGCGGTTGACCACGCTCTGCGCCGCCTCAAATACGCCCATGACGATATTCCATGTGTTGGACACGATGAGCACGGCAGCCGCCGTCTTGAATACCCAGCGAAAGAATACCCATGTGTCGATGTCGTGGAGGTTATTTCGGTCTGCTATGAGCTGGATCAGCTCCAGTGTCATCACAAAGGCGAGGATCACGCCTGCAATGGGCAGTATCACGTTGTCCGAGAGGGAGCGGATCATGCTGTAAATATTGGCGTTCCACGCCTGCGGGGTGCTGCCGATGTGTCCTGCCGCCTCCGCGACCTTGGCGTTGACGTTATCAAAGAGGCCGGTGAGGTTGTCCATGATGCCCCCGACCAGCAGCTCCTTGAGCCATTCGGTGAATTTTTCCCATATCAAATCCAATGGGTCAGCCCTCCTTTCCCGCCCCCGCCCGTGTCAGGCGGGCAGGGGCGAAGGGTTTTACATTGCGGCATGGACGGGATTAACCGAACAGCCCTTTGAGCAGCGGCACGAGAATCATACCGATGAGCGCCACACCGCCGCCCGCCATAAGCTGTTTCATGCCCTGCGATTTAGCCCCCGGATTGTCGTTTCCGTATCCTTCCAGCAGGTTAATGACGCCCCAGATTCCGAGACCTGCGCCAAGGGCGATGACCAAAGTTTGCAAAACATCGACTGCGCTATTGAAGAAATCCATATTTTATGTGCCGGAATCGTTTCTTTATGGTTTTTACGATGGAAACCGCAAAGCCGGAATGAGCTGGCTGCCGTGTGCGGCTGTCGATTCCGGCTTCTCCTTTCAAATTTTCGGTTGTGCTTTCCTCCGACTTTGCGTTTCGCGTGTGTCTGCTGCATTGTCGGCGTCCTCCTTTACGGAATGGGTGTCTGATCTATATAAAAATCCGCCAAATCAGGCGGATTCTGAACCTGCGGCCGCGCCCGCGTCAAAAACCTCAAATTCCTCCTCCGGCTTCAGCTTGAGCTTTGTGGAGAGGAATTTCTCAATGTCAAAGGCGTTCTTGGGATTCGCGTCCGAAAGATACTTGTAGTTGGGGTGTTTTGTGATGTCGTATTTGTCGGATAGGAACGGCCTTACGCCGCGCAGCTGCAAGATGCACTTGCCGCCGTTCATGACGGCAAGCTCATCCTGACTCATCAGCTCCTTGCCGAGCTTTTGATAGTTCAGACTGTGGGAAACCTCGCGCCCACGGGATTCTCCCGTGTTGAAGGTGTCAATGGTTTCCTTGCCCAGCGCGGCGGACAACTCCTTTAATGTGGTCGGCTCCTTGCCGCCGAGGAACACGGAGCTGTCGCAGTTGCCGATGATGGTGTCGCAGTTGTCCTTGTAGAGCGCCTTGAGCTGGCTCTGTGCCTGCAAAACAAGGCAGGCGGAGATCTCGCGGCTGCGGATGGTGGCCATCAGCTTCTCCAGCTTGGGAATCTGCCCGATGTTGGCGCACTCGTCGATGAGGCAGCGCACATGGACAGGCAGCCTGCCGCCGTACACGTCGTCCGCCTTGTCGCACAGGAGGTTGAATAGCTGGGTGTAGACCATGCTGGCAAGGAAGTTGAAGGTGTCGTCTGTGTCGGAAATGATGATAAACAGCGCTGTTTTCCGGTCGCCCAGCGTGTCCAACTCCAGCTCGTCATAGGAGGTGATCTCCCGAAGCTCCTGAATGTCAAAGGGAGCGAGGCGCGCACCGCAGCTAATTAAAATACTTTTCGCTGTTTTGCCCGCCGCTAAGCGGTATTTGGCATATTGGCGCACGGCGAAGTGATGCGGCTCCCGTTTTGCCAGTTCCTCAAACATCAGATCGACGGGATTTTTGAAGTCCTCGTCGTCCTCCCGCACCTCCATGGTGTTGATCATCTCGATGAGGGTGGCGAAGTTCTGCTCCTCCACCGGCGCTTCGTAGTAGATATACCCGATGAGCGCCGTGTAGAGCAGCGTCTCCGCCTTGCGCCAGAAGTCGTCGCCGGATTTCCCGTCCCCCTGCGTGTTGGCAATGAGGGTTGTGACCAGCTTCAGAATGTCCTTTTCCGAGTGGAGATACGCGAAGGGGTTGTAGTGATGGGACTTCTTGAAGTTGATCGTGTTCAGTATCTTGATCTTATACTGATTCCGCTGGAGTAATTTTCCACATTCGACCACAATGCTGCCTTTTGGATCGGTGACAACGTAGGAACTGTGAAGCTGCATGAGGTTGGGCTTGATGAAAAACCGCGTTTTGCCGCTGCCGGAGCCGCCAACTACCAGTACGTTTTTGTTTCGCGCCGTTTTCGGGTCCTTGGGTCGGCTGTTCATGGTCAGCCGCTCCGTCTGGGTGAGAATGACGTTGTTGGCAAAGGTGGGGTCAGTGTAGGGCTTGATGTCCTCTGCGTTGCCCCATCTTGCGCTGCCATACTCGATATTCTTCCGAAACTTCCGCGCGTTCTTCCCCTTGACGTAGACGGCAAGCCGGATGAGCAGGGCGGCGGCAACGCCCACGCACAGGTCGATGGGGTGAAAGCTGGGGAGCACGGACTGGAATGCGGCGGCGAAGCCCTCCATGATGTGCAGCGACTTTTGTGAAAAGTCCGCGCCGGGAGCCAGTCGCGCCGCCTGCCCCAGCTTGGTGGCAAAGAGCGCGATAAAGACGTAGGGAAGATTGTGAAGCAGGAGCTTCTTTACGTTGATCTGCTTCATAGCTCCAGCCCCTTGTCCTTGTTCCGGGCTTTGTCCGGCGTAAGGGACAGCACCTTCGCCTTGAGCGCGCGGAGCTGCTCCAGCACCGAGGGTTTGTCCTGCGAGGCCCGCTTGACCTCTTTTGCCGTGTATTCTCGGAACGCCGCCGTCAGTGCGTCTGCGTCCCGCCCCTTGAAAAAGACGAGGTATTTCGGCGGGGACACGCTGCGGTCCTTCTTCACGGCGAAATCCACGCCGTACTTCCGTGCCACGCGCTCAAAAGATTTGATGTTGCTGTCGGTGATCTCGATGTTGGATACGCCCTGATTCTGCCCGATGAGCTGCTTTACCGTCTGCTTGCCGGTGGGCTTTTCCGGTGCGGCGCGGGCTTTTGCCAGCTTTTTCTCCTTGCGGCTGGCAAGGTATTTGAGAATGGCGGCCTTCAGCAGCCGCGCCGTGAGCTTGGTTGCGCTGATGACCAGCGTGACCGCTCTGTTTTCCACTTCCTCCTGCATGGGTCATCCCTCCTTTTTTCGGTCATATTCAGCCCTTGCCCCGCAGCCCGTCGCCGTACATATCGTGGTTGACGAGGGCGGAATAGTAGCTGCCCATGGTACTGGGGGCATTGAACAGCGAGGCAAGCAGGTATTTCTTGATGTTGCGGACGTAGGTGGTGTTCTGCTTCAGGCAGTCAAAGACGTAGCCGATGTGCATGGAGTTGACGCGCAGCAGCTTTTCCTTCACCATCTCTGCCGGATACTCGTCCCCGGCCACCACGATGGTCTGTCTGCGGGAGCAGAGGGTTTCCGCCATAAGATCCACCACCTCGTCAAGCTGCTCCTTGTCCTGCTGCGGGTCCTGCGTGAGAATGTCGTACTCGATATTCTCCTTGACGAGCTCTCGCGCTGTCTCGTATCCCATCCCATCGCATCCCGCGCCCTGCAAGTGGGCTGGGGGATAGATAGGATCAGGATTTGATATGTCCGTACTTAATCCATTTGGTATTTCTTTTTCTTTACTTCTTCTATCTTTATTTAATTGCGCGGGCTTTTCCGTATATGGCTCGTCCGTATCCGGGGTATCCAGATACGGGTTTTCCGTATCTGGTGAAGCCGTATCCGGCAAGGGCGGATGCGGGGATTCGTAGATGGTGTACTCGGTGTCGGTGATACGCCCGCGGCTGTCCCTGAGCTGGCGGCGGACAAGGTAGCCTCTGGCCTCCAGCTCCTTCAGCGCCGCGCCGATGGCGTCCACGCCCTCCTTGCAGATGGCGGCAAGCCCACGGGTGGTGTAGTCCCACTCATCTGTCAAAGAGAGCATTTTGGACAGCAGCCCGATGGCTTTCAGCGTCAGGCGGGTGTCCCGCAGGTGGTAATTGGACATGACCGTGTAATTGTGGTTCTTCTCCACGCGAAATACTGCCACGGTGTTCACCTCCCCTCAGAGGGAAAAAGCAGCCCCGCAGACGGAGCGTTACCCCCTGCTTCGCGGCGGATGAGGCGGCGGAGGGTATATTCCCGCTGTCCGCGTCTTGCGGTAATTTTCAGGGCGTCCAGCCCAAAACGGGCGATGAGCAGGGCGTTGATGAGCAGCCGGAACGCTTCGCCCGGGATGATCTGCGGCTCCGCAAGGTCGCCCTGCGTGACCTCCGCCGTGTGGCAGTAAAGGCTCTTTGCCGCCATAAGCAGCGTGTAGTCATGGGATGAGATGCCGCGCCTGCGGGCGTAGCGGAAGTCGATGCCGCCGCGGAAGAAGCAGTTGAAGGTCCTGTCCGCAAGCTCCTTGTTGGAGGTCAGCAGATACAGCGCGGCGAAGAACTCCGGCGTGTCGCGCTCCCTGCGGCAGCCCAGCAGCAGCCGCAGGGTCTCCATGCGCTTCCTGTGGGCGTCGTCCTGCCACATGGTGCCGGGAAAGCTCTCCGCAAGGCGCATGATTCTTGCGGTCAGGCGCGGACGGTACGGAAACAGCTCCGCGACAGCCTCCGCATAGCCCACTGTACCGGCTTCCATACGCTCGGCAAGGCAGGGGCAGGACAGGGCGGTGCAGCCCAGCTTTTTGACATATTCCGTACAGAGGACGCAGGAAACGTCCTCCGGCTTATACTTGAACGTGTTGATATACATGGCTTTGCTCCTCTCTGGATATGACAAAACCGGGCAAAGAAAGCTCTCTGCCCGGTCGGTGTCGTGGTTGTCTGCGGTCGTATTCGGTTATCTGGACTGGTCACGCTGGCGCTTGCGCAGCCATGCGTCCAGCAGCTTCAGGATGGTTTCCTCCATCTTCTGCGGCGTATAGGAGCGCGGGAAATATTTGCGCAGCTTGTCCGCCGAGAGGACGACGTTATATCCCTCCGGCTTCTTCTGCTCCATCATGATGTCCAGCATGGAATCGTCGTTGAGCTTTCCCTCGCGGGAGAGCTTCTTCATCCGCTGCGCCTGTGAGAGCGAGGGCGTGGCCTGCTCGCTGTCGATGGCGGTGAGTAGCATCTGCTGTTCCTCCGGCTTGAGGTAGGAGATTTCCACGGCAGGGGTCATGCCGATCTTCTTCTCGTCCACCATCTGCTGAAGCTCCGGGGAGAGTTCTGTCAGGCGGATGTAGCGTTGCACCTGAGATTTACTTTCACCGGCTTCGTCCGCAACGATCTCAACGCTGCGCTTCCCATCGAAATTGTGCCCAACTTGGTCACAATTTTCTTCGGGTAGGTTTTCAGCCTCTTTTGCCGGTCTGCCAGCCTTGCGGCGGATGGCCTCCAGCTTCATTTTGTACGCCTGCGCCCGTTCGGAGGGAAGGATGTTCTCGCGCTGGATATTGCTGTCCACCATGAGAATGGTGGCGGTGTCATCATCCATCTGCCGCACGATGCAGGGCATGGCGGAAAGCCCCGCCAGCTCGCTGCCGTGCCTGCGCCGGTGTCCGGCGATGATCTCATAGCCGCCGTCCTCGCGGGGACGGACGATAGCCGGGACGAGAACGCCGTACTGCCGGATGCTCTCCGCCGTTTCCTGCATGGCCTCGTCGTCCCGCACCTTGAAGGGGTGGTTGGGGAAGTCGTGCAGCTTGGAGAGTGAAACATGAACGATCACTTCCTGCTGTGGTTTCGGCTTTTTGTCCGGTTCTTTCTGCACTGCTTTTTCAGGCATTGTGTTCCTCCTGTCGGCATCTTATTTTGGGCACAAAAAAGCGACATTTCTTCTTTTCAGAGGAAATGTCCTGATTTCTTGGGCGGGCTGTCAGCCCGCCCAAACGGTATTTAGTTTTTGTCGTTACTATAACACCCCCTACAATGTAATCACTTCGCGGCTCGATTTTTCGGTTTGGAAAAGGATGAAAAACCTTGCCAGATAAC
>ENA-UOJL01000933-UOJL01000933.1-human-gut-metagenome-genome-assembly--contig:-P47-NODE-933-length-36077-cov-7.359669_pt1 | contig 36077 bp, 56 predicted proteins | sample MGYA00242347_ERZ723894 | MGnify/ENA metagenome assembly ERZ723894
GTAAGAGAAAAAATGTCACGGCTAATTTTTTTGACCGGGGGGGATCAATCCCATCTTTCTTTTGTTACCGGTTCGTTCCTTGACACAAACCGTCGCTGGCTTTCAGGATGCAGTTCCTCATGACAACGCTTGCATACGCTGATAAGCTGCCGCTCGTCTCCGTCCCAGATTGACAAGGCCAAATCCGGCCTGTCCTTCAAATGTTTTATATGGTGTACAATAACCGCCCGTTTGTATCTTCTCCGTTTCTCCTTACAGACCTGACATTCATAATGATCTATTTTAAGCACAGATAACCTTATCTTCTGCCATTCAGTCCATGTGTAAAACTCGTGTTCATTTCCGCTTTTTATTAAATTCAAAAGCCGATTCAGTCTTGTTTTAGAAATCATTTCGTGTCCCCATGTTATGCAATAAAAAAAGCGCCTGAAAACAGACGCTAAAAAATATTTAAAAAATGATAAAAAAGTATTGACATACCGCTATAAGTATGATATACTATAATCACAGTCAAGGAGAAAGGAGTGAAAGAATGGCAAGGCACTACAAGAAAAAGCCCGCGAAAGCGATAGACTGGCTCGCAATCCTAATCTCCGCAATCGTGGACTTAATCGTAGGCCTGATCTTGCTTCTCTTTGAGAAACAGATCAAATAGCAGAGGGTGGGATTTCCACCCACCCTCTATTATATCAGCCCAGACGAAGAAGTCAAGAAAGGAGTTGCACATATGTTAAAATGGTTAGGTTTGTTTTTTATTTGCATCGGAATTGTAAAGCTGGCAGTTTCCGTCTATATGATACACACGAAGAAGCGGGCAAAGGAGGGAAAGCATGGGTAAAACATCTTCTGCTGTAAAAAACCGATATAACAAAAAAGTTTATTCGCAGATTAACATTCGATTACCAAAGGAATTAGTAAGCACTTGGGAAGCCAGGTTGTCGGAAGACGGGATCAGCAAAGCAGAATTTTTAAGAAACGCCATTATGAAATACCTGGGCGGAACGCTGGAATAAGCGTTCCGCTTTTCCGTCCTATTTAAACTCATCAATCCCCACACCCACCCGCCAGCGTCTGTTATGCCGGCCGCCGGAATTCGCTATACTTCAATGTCAATTCCGTCCAGAACGCTTTGCGGGACGTCGTAGCCTCTGATCTTATACAAAAGGCTTACCCATTGTTTTTCCGACAACACGGCCCGTTGCGGCAGGATTTTCTTCGCTTCCTTGTTTAACGGCGTCACCTTCCAGGTTTGGAAATCATCAGAATACCGGCAGGCAAGCACCGGGATCTGCGCTTTGTCTCCCAAGTCAATCATTGCTTGATAGGTTGGATGGGATGCATACTGCGGCGCTGCATGCTCGTTCTTGTATTCCACAATTGCCGAGGCCTTCCCACGGTCGTATTCCAAAAACAGGAAATCCAGATCAACCGCAGGGCAGTCCCAGCCCCATCTCCGGTGACGTCTGGATAACGCTTCATCCCGCCAGCCCGTTCTTTCCTGTCTTACTTCCGGCATATGCTTCCCTCACCCTCTTTTCCGTTGTCTCAATGTTTTCTCTTGCAATATCCGCCCCGATAAATTTCCGTCCCTTTAAAACAGCCGCAACGCCGGTTGTGCCGCCGCCTGCAAACGGATCCAGGATCACATCTCCCGGATTGGTAAAGCGTTCTACAATGTCCTCCATCCCGCCAAGCGACTGACCCCATTCATGGAATTGCTTGTCATTGTCATTTGGCGGGCTTTTGAGCACGTCTCCAATATAATCTCCGATGTATTCTCCCTTTGTGTACCACAGCACCGGCTTCCAGAATGTGTTTGTGCGCTTGTGCCATAGCTGTGGCGACTGCCCGCCCGGCGTTAGATAGGCAAGACACCAGTGGTAATTCATGTGCTTCCCAAGCAGTCGCATGACTTCCGGCAAATAGGACTGCCCAACCATTACGATCATAGAGCCGTTCGCTTTAAGCCCTCGTTGTGCCAGCCTGGAAAGATCTTCATACAACGGGATATATTCTTTTGGATACGGCGGATCGGTAATGATGTAATCGACGCTTTCATCTTCTATCATCGGTAGCCCGTCCCGGATGTCGGCTGTGTATAACCGGCACATTTCAGCCGGGAATGTATCAGGTAGTGCAAACTTCTTGCGATCCGCCTTTTCTTCTTTCGCGATCTGCTTCGCCACACTGATTGCACTGCCACCTTCGGCCATTCGCTCTACCACAGCCGGATTCTGAACGGCGCGTTCCTCTCTCTTTGATGGGTTGAAGATGGAAACCGGTTTGCGCTGGACTTGGCGCGGGCGCTCTTTTCCGTCCAAGCCGATTGAACTGTCCAATTTGGACAGTTGTCCAATTTCTTCCATACTCTTTCGTTGTGTCCCAACGGTAGTTTGGCTTACTCCCAGCCCTGCCGCAATCTGCCTGTCCGACTTCTCCGGCGTTTCCCGCAGTTGCTGGCGAATCAGTTCCCGCCGTTGCTCCTGGCTCAACTGCCGACGCGCCATGTTCAATTTCCTCGCATGCGTCCGTTTTTCTTCCTCCGTCATGCCCGCGCGGATCACCTTCGGATAATCCTTAATTCCTAATTCCTCACAGGCTTTCAAACGATGGTGCCCGTCCAGTACGTCCCCATGTTCGTCAAACTCAATCGGCACCATAACCCCGCGCTGCGCAATATCCTCTTTTAACTCCCTGTACTCGTCCTCGCACAAATCCGGCATAACCTGATAATCCATTCCGCCCACCAATCCTTTCTTCTTTTCCCAACCCTTTTCTATCTGAGCATAGAAAAGGGAACAGGCGATTGGCGTTCCTGTTCCCATCGGGTAGCGATCCCGTCTATGCCGGTAAAGCCTTATCGGCTTGCACCCTGTTTTGTTTTTTCCGGTTCGATTTTAATGCACCTCGGCAAAACGCAGAACATCTCGCCGCACTTTGCTTTGTCGTTCCACTCGCATTGCTCGCACTGTTTCATTCCATCACCGCCAAACAAAAAAGCGCCGGGATTCCCGACGCTAAAAATATTTTAATTTGTTTCGAAAAAGCATTGACATATAGCCGACTATATGCTATAATAAAGGCAATGAAAGGAGGGATGCGGATGGATGACATAATAAAAGGGCTTACAATTATCTGGCTGACAGTCCAAATCATCACCAAGATCATTGAAGCCCTTCACTCAAAACCCCGGAAATCCAAAAAGCGGAGGAAGCGTTAAGCTTCCTCCCCCATCCGGGGGAAATGAGTGGGTTTATTATATCACATCCGCGCGAAAAATGAAACGGACATCGGAAGTTTTTTCGTTCGCTGTCATTCTATTTATCGTATTGAAAATTGTAGACTTTCGCGCACCATCCGGAATGGACATTGCTATTATTGCATTGTTCGCCATCTATGCCATTATTGAGCTTATGCAGATCATCTTAGGGATAAGGAGGGAACGCAATGCCAAGGCCAAAGAAAAAGACCGCATCTGAAAGCGTTACGGCTTACATCAAAAAGGCCTATGACCGGATTGAAGTAAAAGTGCCGAAGCCAGACGGCGAAAGGTTCAAGATGGTGTGTGCAAAACATGGCACCAATCCGAACCGTCTGCTAAACGAATGGATCCATCGCTATTTAGAGCAGCACACATCAGAGGAGGGATCAGGCAGGACGCCGGAATAGGCGTCCTGTCATTTTTTCACAATACCATCATACCACAGATGGAGCGGACAAAACGGACAACTTTTAATATTTCTCTTTTAAAAAACGATCATGCAGTTTTCTAACCCCATCTGCCGTGTTTCCTCCGCCGATTTGCAGTGCAACCGCAGCCCAGCTTTTACCGTCCACATGCCGAAGGCGCATAATTTCCCTGATTAACGAATCATCAATTGACGATATGTACCGAATAAGCCGGTTATATTCTACAACAGAGGCTTTGATTTTGGCATCGATGATGTTGCGAGTATCCGCAATTTCTGCTGCAATCGCGGTCTTGTCGGAAATTCCGGAAACGTGCGGTAATCCAGAAATCTTGGCCGAAGTATCAGTTGCAGCGGCTTCCAGTTCTGAAAGTCGCTGCTTCTCTTTTTCGATTTCAAGATTGAGAAAGAATAGATTGGACAACTCTTTTTTTGTCGTATCGTTCACCCTTTCACAAAAGCCGGACAAGAGCAGACAAAATAAGATTCCGTTGTGCCGCGTTCTGATGGGATGTCGCGCCGGATTGCGTCCCAATCGCTGCGCGGCTTAAAGCACCTTGCCCATGGGCACGGGCTGACCCTGCCCTTCCCGGCATATCGGCAGTCCCAGCATAAGGTTGAAGCGGGCGGTTTCCCTCTTTTGCGTCCCTTTTTTCGCAGCCCTACAATTTCCAGCCAACGCCGGACAGTCTGATCAGAACATCCCACTTCCCCGCAGATTTCCTGGACTGACTGCCCGTCCTTGAACATCCGAAAGACTTTTTCCCTCTTTTCCTGTGTCAGCCTTTGCGACGGCGGCGCTTTTCCCGCCCTGACGAGCCGTTTCTGCACCGTGCTGATATCTACGCCCACCCGCGCGGCAATCTCTTGCGTGCTGCAATCTTCGTCATATAAGCGCAATATCGCCTTTATCTGCTCATCACTTAGCGGGTGTCCCTTCATTTCCAGTCTCTCCTGCGCGTCCTGTCTATGTACGCCTGGCTCTGGACTTTTTCATCGTGCAGCAGTTCGTTCGACGTCATATCGTCCATCGGGTGGTGCTTCGGCTGCCGGATCGTCGTTTTCTCTTTTATGGTTTTCGCCGCATAGGCACATTTCTGGCAGCAATAGATTTGCTTTTTGGCTCTCGTTTCAAACTTCTTCCCGCAGCTCCGGCATTCCCTCTGGTACGAAACGGCGGGACGTTTGTTTCCTTCGCTCATGGGTTCATCTCCTTTGTCCTTCCGGCGGTTCCGGCAAGGGCATCCACGCAATCACATTTATGTTGCTCCCGTCGCGGATTTGTCCTGCCCAATTACCATTTATGCAATATCCAATTCCATAGGATTGCACCCTATCTCCATATGCTCCGCAAACAGAATACTCATACCAGCATAGAACGTTTGTTAAATCATCCGGCAGCCTGTCTTTCGCACTGATCCAACAGTATACTCGTTGACGTTCCTCTAATTCCATCGAAAAAAGCGCCCAAAACATGACCTCATCATTCCAGCAAGCACAAGGTGTATCTTTGTTAGGGCATATAAACCTACTTGCGCAAGTATCACATGATTTATCCACGGTTATCCCTCTAAATCCATTTTTGCTCCGCAGTTCCGGCATTCCCTCTGGTACGAAACGGCGGGATGTGTGCTGCTTTTGCTTCCATATGTCAGATGATCCATTTTAGTCTTCTGCTCCTTCGTTTTGATGCTTTTCTTCTGAAAAATTATTTTGCGTGTAAGATACATAAACCTTTTTTATGTCCCCATTGAAAATAATTTTTGGAAATGCACTTTCAATTTCCGCTACCGCAGTTTTTAATTCTTCGCCGTCCACGTTAATTTCAAAGTCGAGTTTGTTTGTTCTTTCTCTCACGGGTTCATCTCCTTTCCTTTTTAGCGCTGATGTTCTGCGCTGCTCAACACATCATAACTGTGCTACTCCTTTGCATTTTATAGCCTTTCCCCGCTACCACTGCCGTTGCTTGTTTGTTCTGTGCTGCTCACAGCCTTGGCTTTGCAATTCGATTCGCGTCGTAGCCTCGCCTTTGCTTCTCTCTGCGCATCATCGCTGTACTAATCCTTCGCTATCATTTCATTGCTCTGCATATCTCTGCATCTCTCTGCATCTCTCTGCCTTAGCTCCTCGTTCCCCAGCAATCCTATGCCTCACAGTTCCCTTGCCTGGCCTTGCGTGGCCCTGCCCTCGTCTATTTATTCAATTTCTTCCCAAACGAAACGGCCTTTCCCGGAATTTCTCCACTGTCCAATACCGCGAAACCTTCCGTAATCCAGCCATTCCATGACGGCCTTCCTGTAGCTCGTCAGCATAATGATCTCAAACTCGATCCATGCGCCTGAAGGAATTTCTTCGCTGTTTGCCAGCGCCACACGTTCGCCCTGTGCTGTCTGCCCGCGCAACGGCCTCTGGCAGTCTCCGATTTCTCCGTCAAAATGGATCACAATTTTTCGCGGCTGCGGGAAGATCAGGCCGTCGATTTCCTTTTTGTACGCCTTGATCTTAGAGGATTGCGAACCCGGCACCTTCCGCAGCGATCCGCAGGAGTCCTTAAAGAACCCTTTGATTTGGTAATCCCATAGGATGGGTCGTCCATCTTCGTCCCGTGGGAACACTGTTTTTCCCTTCTCGATCACGCCTTCCACGCCGATTGCCTCAATTTCCTCATCAATGCTCTTGGCGTCCGGTCCTTTTGAGGCGATGAACTCCTCGTGGATGTTCGGATCATTGCTTGCCGCCCCTAAAATCGGTTCAGTAAAGGTCAGTTTTACTTTCATGCTTTCCATTGGTTTTTTCCTCCTTTATTCTATCGGCGGTTCCGGCAAGGGCATCCAGTGGGTGACCTCATACACTTCGCAATCTTCTATGTCCCAATCCGAAAATGGTTTTTGAGATTCCAAGTTGTACCACGTTTCTGTGCCGTTATATTTTTCATAGTGTCCAAACCCAATGTACCCATTTTTGCAATACACGATAACTTTGTTAGTTATGCGTTCCGGCAGACCGTCTTTCGTGCTGATCCAGTTATTCGGCTGGGTGAGGGTGGATTTTAGTTTTTCAAGTTCTTTAAACGCCGAATCAAAATCGCTTTCGAAGCCGTCCAAGCCCGAAGGTAAATCCGTTATAAAATCAACATCTCGTTAAATGCGTTTTCTAGATTATCAATCGCTCTTGTCATCTTTCAGCACCTCCAATCTCCTATGTTAAGCTCGTTTCCGAATCTGTCTGTCATTATTCAACCCTCCTGTTCCAGGCCTCAATAGCCTTACTTTTATGTGTATTGTAGTAGTCATTATCAAAACTCACTAATGCAGCACATTTTTTGCACTTGAAAAAATTCAATCCCATAAATCCTCTTACCCTTCTTACCCGTTCTCCACAAAATGGGCAAGGCTTTAGCTCATAATCCATAATGGATACTCTCCTTCAACGCTTGTTCGGCTTCTTCCTTGGTGAGAAATACGGTTTTGCCGATAGACTTAAAAAGAAAATTTCCTCTGTAATAACAATTATTTTTATATCTTCCTCTACACAAATAAACAATTGTTGTTCCGTTTTGTTTGAACCTCATGTTATGTATTTTCTTTTTGTAAACTTTTAATTAATGCTCTTTGTTTGTCAATTCTTTCTTCTGCTAAAGGAAAATTAAGTTTAACTAGGCCCCAAAATAAGCCTTCGTCATTATATCCATCGCATGCCCTGTAATTATTTGGGCAAAGAAAGCGGCTGACACATTCGTTACATGTTTTCTTTTTTTCTGCCTCTCCGCCATCCTGAACCGGCTCTGTTTCTTTTGGCAATTCGATTTCAGGATACTTGAATATGGTTCTTAGCCCTGCCCGGAACCCTTTTTTATAATCGTCGCTGTAATTGCTATGCATTTCCAGAAAATAATCTTTTGCAATCTTATCCGCATCAACCAGCCGCATTTTTCTTTTCCCCCTTCGCCATCCTGCTGCATTCTTCAAACAGCACTCTTTCCACCCATTCCGCAATTTCGCGGTTCGTCATGCGTACATCCTTCGCCGCCGTGCGTTCCGCATTGCACGCCTGCTTGATAATCTGTTTTACCGTCAGGCCGCTTCGGAATTTCTCTATCATTTGCCGTTCAGTCATTCTTCCACCTCTCCAAACCCATACGGCGAAACAGTATGTTTCACTCTGTCGTGCTCCTCTGACCGTTTCGCGTCGTTCCAGCGATCCGTTGTCCCGACAAGGTAGCCGGTGATTCGGCGGATCCGTTCAAACTTAACCGGCACCAATTGGAATTCCAGGTCAACATAGTCGCCGTCCAGCTTGATGTTCAGCCAGTCGATCCCTCTCCCAGGATATTTGTTTTTGACGTAGTTCACATATGCGTCGGCTTCGGCCGTGCTCACGCCGGCGTCTTTTTTAATCCTCATGCTATACCTCCGTAATGTCGCTGATCGTTACCTCTACTCTTGGCGGCTTCCCGTAAAATTTACGGCACACAGCGTCCACAATCTGGCTGTCGTCACGGTACGCAATCCCGTTCAGCGCATCGCATACCGCCTTTCCGATATTGTCCCAATCCGGCTTTACCGACGGGCGGATCCGGTTTTCTTCCATTAGCTTCCGCATCGTCTTTGTCGTCCGCTTCGGGATCGCATAGAACGCCTCGATTATAATCCGAAGCTGCCGCGCCGGAAGCTCGCAGCCCGGCGTTATCCTCGCCGCTTCTATGTACTGCTTCCGGATTAGGCTTTCATATTCGGCCGTCTTTTCCGGCGTGAAAGCAATCACCCGTCCGCTATATTGATTCCGTACAACGCGCGGCCTTGCCTTTCCCTGCGGTGCGCCCGGGACGACAAATCGCACTGTCATTTTTCATGCCCCTCCGGCGGCGTCATTAAATCCATGCTGTCCAGCAGCCCAAGGTCGTACGTTGCGTGGGTTGCTGTCACTGTCTCTTTTTGCTGTGCAGCATTGCTATGCGTTTCCCAGGTAATCAGCTTTTGCTTCCAATTCAGGACAGGGTTCCCTTTCCCATCAACCCATCCGCCGGCCTCGAAGTAGTCAAAAAAGCGTTTCGGGTTGACGCAACTGTTCCGCTCTTTGCAGTACGCCTTGACTTCCTCCAGCGTCGGCGGAGAAAACGGTTGGTTTTTTCTTTTATTCATTTTCTTTTTATCTTTGTCTTCTTCTTTGTCTTTGTCTTTTTCTTTGTCTTGGCTTTTTTGGCTTTCAGTCGCTTTTTGAAAAACCCACTGGGTTTTTTGGGTTTTTGCCGGCCTTCCGCCTTTTTTCCCATTGACACTGTTTTTTTCTACGGTGTGACTGTAGCTTTCAATCTCTCTGTCGAGATTTGCTTTCATCGTCGGGAAGATGTACCGCTCGTTCCCACGTATGTCAGGTTCTACGCCCGTGATGCTGTATTCCAGCATCGCCGTGAATAGCCTCCCTCTTTCGGCGTCGTTAAGCGGCTCTATCGACTTCAAGTAGCTGTGAAACACCTTGAAATATTCACGCGCCAATTTAGCTTCCTCCAATCAAATCCTGTGCCGGTCTGTTCCCGGCTGCCACGCCAATCCCCTTTTTACGCTACTTGTATGGCGATCCGTTTGCAACCACGGCGGTATTCGTCAAAGGATATCCGTGGGACGATATGTGTAAATTACAATGGGGTTCATTAAAACAGCAAATCCTCAGAAGAAATTTCTCCGAATCCGCCCGTGCCTTCCGATTCTTTTATCTCCTTGTATGTCCGGCTCTCTTTGATCCGGTTCTGGATCCATTCCGGAAGGCTTTGCATGTGGATCAATGACGTTTCGTCAATCAGTTCGAAAATGAACGGCTCCTGGCTGCCTTCTACCGGCGCATGCCCTTTTGGGAGCCTTGAAACACTTCCGATTTTACTGTAAACGTTCCCGTTTGCGCCGGTATCGTCAATCATATTTACCATGCACGGCAAGCCCAGCAGCTTTTCCAAATCGAAGCCTTTCAGTTCCTCCGGCGTAAACGCTCTGCCGCGCCACCCTTCTAATATCTTGCGTAAATTTGATTTGTCCGACAAGCTGTTCGTATAGGTCCCGCTTACCGTCCTAGGCTCCATCCTTCCGTTAATTTCTATCTGCTCGTCCGGGAGCTCAAACAGGATCATAATTTGCTGGCTCTCTTTATCGTAATTCTTGTTGTACTGAATACCCAAATCAATCACGGCGTAACAAACCGCGTTGTACAGCCCGGCCTCCAGCTTCGGGAACCGGCTGCCTTCTGCCCCTTTTGCAATTAACGTTGTCGACATGTTTCATTCCTCTTTTCCATTTCTTCTATTGCTTCCTTCGCCGGGCAGTAAAACCCGATGTTCCGGCCCGGCTCCGCCATTTCCTCGTGTGTCTCACAGCACTCAATATGGCCCTTTTTGTTCCGGAACGACTTATTGCACCATTCACAGCATATCTTCCCGTTTACCCAAAAAAAGTCTACTTCCGCACGCACTCTTACGAATGTAACGGCTTTTCCGGCGCTCACAGCGAAACACTCTCAAACAGGCTGACCGACCAGTATTCGTTTGCCAGCAGCCGCATTTCATCTGCGTTAAACTTTGAAAACACATTCGCAATACCGGCCTGGAACTCCCTCAGCACTTCCGCCCGGCACTGCGGACAGAACCCGCTTTCCATTTCTTCTGCACGGAATTCCGCGCCACACCCAGCGCACCTTTCAATTTCTTCGAAATCGTCCCGGCCGCATTCCGGGCAAACGCCGATCCACCCAAAATCCGGATCATATAGCTGATTTGGCTCCGAGAACCGATGGCCTGCAATGCATTCATACATGTTCTGTCCTCCTTTTCAAATAGCTGTCTGTCAGCGCTTGGTAAAGCGCTTGCCACGAATGATATCCATCCTCTGTTTTCGCGCGTTGCAACGCCTCATATTGGCTGTTTTCGGGACGATAGGTAATCCGGTAAACCCTGGAATGCTTGTCCGCTTTAACGGCTGTTTCCGGACGCATTTTAAACCTTGACTTTAATATGCGCTCCGCTCTGTGAACCAGCTTGACTGCATACTTTTCCGGCTGGCACACCTTGCTGTGTAGGAATTTATCGTATTTGGGATATTCCTCCCGTAAAGCGGAAACAATTTCTTTTGGCCTTGCTTCAAGATTCCGTATGTCCATCTCATCCCACCCCTTTCAGCGTCCACATCAGCCAGAACAGTACGGTAAAGACGGCCAGCACTGCCGGGAGCGCCGCCATTTCCGCTATCATTTCGCGGCGGCGCATTTTTATCGCTTGCATTTTTCTGAAAACCGTGCTATCATATCTACAGATATGTTTCTTTTTTGCTCCTGTCCGGTGCGCCAACACCGCAGGAGCTCTTTTCTTTTTACGCTTCATTTCGGGCCTCCTTCATGATTTTTAAAATTCCCTCTATCATTCTGCGCACGACCGGCTCCTTTTCGTCCGGGATGTAAAGCATCATGTCTTCTTTCAATGCAGCCCGGATCAATGTGCTGATTGCCGATCTGATTTGATAGTCCACTTTTTTCGTTTCAGCCGTTTTAAGCCATGGACGGTATTTGTCCCAGTTGAACGATTCAAATTCCGCTTTGTATTCGTCCATTATCCGGCGCGGCATCTTCGGCTCGAACCTTTCGGCTCTGATCTCCTCCTTTACCTCTTCCTTCCAGTCCTGTTTCATCTTTTCCAGATCCTTCGCCGAGAAAACATATATTTCTGATTGTGACATCCTTTCCCTCCTTACGCCTCAAAGTTCGCTTGCTGCTTGTCCGCTCAATACGGCTCGTAGCCGCGTTTGAACCGGTATGCCTCCGAATAGTCGTCGAATACATCTACGATGCAGTGATAGTAGTCCGTGTCGTATTCCCGGCTTGTTGCGTTCTCGTAATTGCTGACGATCTTGCTCGTCACTCTCCCGTTCGGGTACAGCTTTGCGATTACTGCGTATGCCATTTTCAAGCCTCCTCTCCTGTACCTAAATTCCATATGTTAGATTCCGGATGGTTGGCATAGAATTCCGACATTTTGCGTCCGACCTGTTCCATTCGCGCGGCGTCTATCCGCTTTCGCTCCTCCTCTGGCAGGAAAAATTCAGTTTTCAATACTTTTGTTTGCGGTTTTCCTTTCACCATTGTTACTTCAATTGTTACCCTGTCACGCATTACAATCGTTCCATCCGGCGCAGGGCCGGTACCGGTTACCGTATAAACCCATCTTCTTGGCATGTTTGATCCCTCCTTTATACAGGGATATGTTTTTCTCTGGTTGTCTGATTCCTGGCAATCATGCGATGTCGTTTTTAAGTCCTGTTTATTGGACACTGGTTGTGGTTTAATTGAATTACGGGCAGTTCGGCCTGTCAGTAGTTCTTCGAACCGATTCGAACGCTTGAAGGTCTTGTTCGCTGATTCGATAATCGCGTCCCAGCTTAATTGCCGGAAGCTTCTTTTTTCGAATCCATTCCCATACCGTCAAGGTTTTTACCCCGTACCTCTGTGCTACCTGTTCGCATGTGTACATATTTAACATTGATTTGCCCCCTTTCTGTTTTGGATTCCCATAGGCATTTCAGTGGCTACCGCAATAATAACCAGCATAGTAACCAGCTTGTTAACGTTGATGTCGCAAGGGATGCTATAAATGACACTACAATGGTTTTCCAATAATCCTTAATAAACTTTTTCACCATACACCCCCAATTTCTTCTGCACACATTTGACATGTTCCCCACATGCTCTTTATGCACCTTGATACTTGCGTTTGCCTTGGTTCTGTGGTATTCTTAGATTACTAAGCCAAATAACACGTCATTTGATCTAGCTTAGTTATCTTTGGTATGCACTAAGAATAGCATAGATTTCTAATATAGTCAAGCGTTTTTATCAAAGATTTTTAAGCTATTTGCGTGTTTGTGAAAAACAAACACGGCGGCGATTTTTAAAATGGATATTTATGGTAGAATTGAAAAAATGCTTTCAGAAAAAGGAATTACTGCATATAAATTATCTAAGGACACTGGAATATCGACAGGTCTAATTTCTCAATGGAAAAAACGTATGCAAAATCCTTCAAGCGAAAAACTTCAAAAAATCGCCGACTACTTTGGCGTATCCGTTGATTATCTTCTTGGTGCGACAAATGCGCGGGAAGAAGATTCCATTGAAAAGGAAAAGCGGTTAGATCAGCAACTAGAAGGGATCGACTTCGCGTTATATGGTGAAGCCAAAGACTTGACGTACGAACAAAAGCTGGATGTTATCGACTATATTCGCTTTAAAAAGCAGAAAGAAAAATAGAGAAGGTATAAAAATGGATTTAATTGATCTTTACCGGCTTGCAGATCAATACGGCGTATCCATTGATAATTTTCCCATGCGTGATTCTGTCGCAATCTCGTTTCCACAGGGATGGATTGCGGTCGATTTTGAGCGGCTGCAAAATTCAATGGAAATAAAAGAGTGCATTGCTCACGAGATGGGACATATTGAAACAGGATCTTTTTATAACAGCCATAGCCCAATAGTCGTCGAATACATCCACAATGCAATGATAGTGTTCTGTATCGTATTCACGGCTTGCCGTCGCCTCCGGTTGATTGACGATCCGGCTTGTTACGCTTCCGTTCGGGTACAGCTTTGCGACTACTGCATATTTCATTTTTTAGGCCTCCTCTCCTGTCGCTAAATCCCATATTTTTGATTCCGGATGGTTGGCATAGAATTCCGACATTTTGCGTCCGACCTGTTCCATTCGCGCGGCGTCTATCCGCTTTCGCTCCTCCTCTGGCAGGAAAAATTCAGTTTTCAATACTTTTGTTTGCGGTTTTCCTTTCACCATTGTTACTTCAATTGTTACCCTGTCACGCATTACAATCGTTCCATCCGGCGCAGGGCCGGTACCGGTTACCGTATAAACCCATCTTCTTGGCATGTTTGATCCCTCCTTTATACAGGGATATGTTTTTCTCTGGTTGTCTGATTCCTGGCAATCATGCGATGTCGTTTTTAAGTCCTGTTTATTGGACACTGGTTGTGGTTTAATAGTGATAGATACTCATGCGATGTCTTTTGTAAACTCTCGCACATCACATCCTAACGCTGCGGCCAATTCCATGCTAAGCGGAAGCGACGGAACTTTTGTGCCTCGTTCGATCTGGCAGATCATCGACTGATCGACATTTACTTTGTCAGCAAGCTCCTTTTGTGTCATGCTGGATTCAAGGCGTTTCGCCTTGATGTTCGCGCCAATGCTCAACCTCTCCACCTCCTTAAACAGGCTGCAATCAAAGCAATGTTGGAAATGATTAGCAGCACATTCATAACCAAGCTTACAGTCTCCATACTTTTTCTCCTTTTTTTATATTGACAATGAGCCTTGAAAAGGTTATCCTGTAGGCAAGGGGCTTTCGCCCCCTGCCTTACCCGGTCAGGTCGTTAATTAGTTCAATTAACGCTTTGATCAGGCCTAGGATGGCGGTCGCAAGGACAAGTTTTTCAAGGGTGTTGTTCTTGCGGCCTTTCTTTTTCCTGCTCATTGCTTTAACCTCCGTTTTGTGGTATGCTTTAATCAATCTCTTGACTATGGTTATATTATACTCGTAAAATACGAGCAAGTCAATACATTTAAAGCAAAAAGTTCGTATTTTACGAGATTTGTAGCAATGCACAAAATAGGGGTGTATATCATGGATAAAACGCTAAGTACGATCCTTTCTCTAATCGGAGACGAGAGGGGAGCAAAAGCAAAGTTTTCTAAAGCTCTAAATCTCCCTTCTTCCGCACTTGGCGATTGGCAGAATGGAAGAAATAAGTCTTATCTGAAAAAGCTTTCAGAGATTGCAAATTATTTTAACGTGTCCGTTGATTACCTTCTCGGCAACGAAGAAAAAACGCCCGCCCTGTTCGTCGGCAGGGCGGGCAATTGTATAAAAGGGGCGTAAAAATGTCTGAAAACCAAACTTTAAAAATTGGCGCTGCATATATCCGTGTCTCAACAGACGACCAGACGGAATACAGCCCCGACAGCCAAGTAAAATTAATTCTCGATTATGCGAAAACGCACGGCATTATCGTCCCGGAGGAATATGTTTTCCGCGAAAACGAAGGCGTTAGCGGAAGGAAAGCCGACCGGAGGCCTGAATTCCAGCGCATGGTTTCCATGGCAAAAAGCACGGATCACCCTTTCGACGTTATCCTTGTATGGAAATTCAGCCGATTCGCACGCAACCAGGAGGAAAGCATCGTCTATAAATCATTGCTGCGGAAACAGTGCGGCGTTGACGTGCTCAGCATCTCGGAGCCGTTAATTGACGGACCTTTCGGTTCGCTGATTGAACGGATCATTGAGTGGATGGATGAATACTACAGCATCCGTCTTGCCGGAGAAGTTAAGCGTGGAATGAAAGAAAAGGTTTCGCGCGGCGGGATGGTTTCTATTCCGTCTTTCGGATACGACGTCAAGGAAGGAAACTATGTTGTTAACCCAGACGAGGCCGAATATGTCCGTAAAATATCGCAATGGTTCATGGACGGTGTCGGGCTGTTAGAAATTACAAAGCGGCTAAACGCATTGGGCGTCCGCACAAAGCGTGGAAACTTATGGGAAAACAGGATGATTGAATACTTATTAAACAACCCTGTATACAACGGAAAGATCAGATGGAACCCGGAAGGCATTACAGGGAAAAACGCCGACAAAGATTCACTTATGATTGTCCAAGGAACCCATGAGCCGATTTTTAACGACAAGGAATGGAACGCGCTGCAAAACCGCATGCAGGAGTACAAGGCCGCCAATCTCAAATACGCCAGAGCAGTCCCTACAAAGCTGCCGGACTTTATGCTTCGCGGCATTGTGAAGTGCAGCACTTGCGGCCACACCCTTTCCAGATCGACGAAGGACGGCATGCAGTGCAGTGGATACATACACGGCGTGTGCACGGTGTCGCATTACGTTTCGCTCAGTATTATTAACTCTCTTGTCCTCTCTTACTTGGAAACATCGCTGATGTCTGACGACTTTGTTCTGATCCGGAAGAAGACGCGCACAAAAACAAAGATTATCGATACAATTACCCGGCAAATTTCACGCGAAAAAGAGAAGCTTGCCCGAGCGAAAGAGGCCTATCTTTCCGGCGTCGATACGCTAAAGGAATACGAGAGAAACAAAAAAACATAACCAGCGAAATTGATCGGCTTCAAAAAAGCGCACAAGACGACATAGACATTGAAAAGGAGCGGAAGGCATTCGCAAAACGTCATTTAATAACATTAGAGGCCCTGCGCAACCCTAATATAGACGAATCAGAAAAGAACGCTATGCTAAAGTCTTTTGTGCATCAGGTTACCTTTAACCGCGACACCTGTTCCGTCGAAATGCAATTCTATATTTGAATAGCTCGTTTTCCGATTATAACTTTTTTCAATATGGCCCACCATATCGAAAATGTTAATAATTAACTTATAATCAAATCCGCCCCCGCCGCGATGTTGCAGCGAGGGCGCACGGAAGGCTGGCAGGGCGGCGCGTCCTGCATCTCAGGTACTCTTATGAGTGTGTCGGGTGCCGTTTCCGACCTCGGCCTTACCGTTTCACTTCGACAATCAGCGTATCGTATCCGGCCTTGTCCAGCTTCTTGGCAAGCGCTTCAGCATTCGCTTTCTCGTTGAATGCGCCGACCTGGACGCGATAGAACACATCGGCGGGCTCCGCCTTTTCTTCTTCAATATATTTCTTCCCGTCGGCCTTGCAGACGCCCTTCGCAATTGCCGCGCCGATGTCGTCCACATGATCGATAATCCACTTTGCCAGCGTCTTGTCGTCGTGGAACTCGCATTCACAGTACGCCGCTACCGCCACCGTATCGCTCAGCTCCGCCGGCATGTAGTTCCCGGACGTCATCTCTGTGCCGATGCGCACGCCGTATCCCTTTTTGCCCGTGCAGATTGCAAGCAGCGCGTCATAAATCGGCTGGGCATATTTTACATTGCCAGACGCCTTATTGTAAACCATTACAAGCGGGCCGGAACCGCCGCCGGCATTGGTGTGGATCGGGATGTGCAGGTCAGCGCCCCATGAATTTGATTCGGCAATAGACTTGTTCATGTCCTGGCCTTTCGGCGCGCGCTTGACGCTGTAGCCGTTCCGCTCCAGGTGCTTTTCCGCAGCCTGTGCGATCCGGTTGCACTGTTCCATTTCGTTTGTGCCGCCGTAGGAATAAAGGTTCCCGTCCTGGTTGCTCGGGGATAAGTAAATTTTCTTAGCCATAAATTAACGCCTCCATTTTTATTTTTAAAGCTTCTTGTTTTGTCCCGTATGGGATGATATACTATATAACAACAGGATGGTGATCATTGTGACGGACGAGCAAGTTTTACAAGCCATGCAAACGATGTTGCAGGAAAACAACCGCATTCTAAAGCAGGAAATTATAGGCGAAGTGCGGGAGTCCATGACAACTCAAAAGCAGGAGATCCTGGGCGAAATGCGGGAATCGTTGACGGCTATGGATGCCAGGATGGATGAAAAACTCGCCACCCAAAAACAGGAGATCCTAGGCGAGATGCGGGAAGCAATGGCGGCCCAAAAACAGGAAATCATGGGCGAAGTCCAAAAGGGCTTCAAGGAGCAGCTTAACGCCTTTAACGCCGTCATAGAGGAAAAGGTAACGAAAGAGATCCTCATCATTGCCGAAGGGCACTCCAACCTGCTCCGCCGTCTGCCGGAGGAAGACGAAATCCCCAATATGAAAAGCCGTATCCGCGTTCTGGAACGCGTCGTGCAGGAGCACAGCGCCGAAATTGACAAGCTGTCAAAAGCCCTGTAATGAAAATACATAACAGGCCCGCCCTCCGGCGGGCTTTTTCTATTTCACCGCCAGGTTGACAATGAGGGCCGCGAACCCGCTCGCCAGTGCGCCCAGCAGCGTGTAAACCAGTTTGTCCCATAATTTTGCCGGTTTAATTTCCAACGTCTTAATCCGTGCCTCGTGGCTTTCCAGTTCTCTGCCCTGTCCCTCAATTTTATCATCATATTTTTTTAGAATTTCGCCCATTTGGATAGATAGCGTCTGAACGTCATCCAGTTTTGTTTCGATATGGTCCAGCCGCTCCTTGTCCCGCGCGAACCGCTCATCGATCACCTTTTTATGTTCCTCACACACACTGTATCTAACCGGGTCCATCTTCATTTCTCCTTATTCGGTTCGTCGTAGGACAGCGCATTTTTAGAATCGGACAGCCCGGCTGTCGTCGGGTCGTTAATCAGGTTCCACACCGAAACCAGCACGGAAACAAGGATGACCGGGCTTTTTACCGCAGACAACAGGGCGTTCCCAAGCGCCGCCCAGCTTGTCATGTCCTCCCAGTTCAGCCCCAGATAAGCAAGGATCGGCAAGACAATCGCCGCCGCCAGGTTGAACCAAAATACCGGGTTCTTAAACCGCACTTTCCAGTTGATTTTCATGCTGTTTCCTCCTTCTCCCACGCCTGCGCATACTCGTCAGGCGAAAAGTTCGTATCCGACACGCAACGGTAGATCCCGCCGTCCGTCCATACCATGTACTCCCCGGTGCGGTACATATCGTGCGCACCCTGTACCGCGACGAACGGGCGGGCGGTTCCCGCGCTTTTCCCGTGCAACGGGCGCCAGAACGTGTACCACGCCGCGTTACCGGGCCGGATATCCGGGTAAACCGCGTTGTCGTGCGCCTGGAAGCACTCCCACGTCTGCCCGCCCGCGTTGCGGATGTCCCCGACCGCATACGCGCCGGACGACCAGTCCGCATACAGACCGGAGGCCTGGAGACGCGCGTCGTCGTCCTCCGGCGCCAATGCCGCCAACGCCATCCGGGCGACCGCTTCCATGGATTTTTGCGCACTCGGGATGTACCGCGCCTTCAGCGCCGCTTCTTCCGCCGCCTGCTGTACGGCGCTCCATTTTTCTTCGTTCAGCGCTACTTCGCCGTTTTCGTACCGGTAATATCCTAATTTTGCGGGATCAATGCCATCGAGCAGCGCGTCCGGCGCTTCCACGCCGTCCGGAAACCCGCCGGCCGTCGCATAGCCCGTCACGTATCCATCTGTGATCTGTAGCTGCATCTGTTACCCTCCTCAAACAATTCCACAAATTGAACTTATAACAAGCGATGTAACCGCATTAGTCGAGTGGTTCTCGCTGTTGCAGGCAACGAACGTCCAGGTGTCTCCTGAAATCGTCGCTGTAAACTGATAAGCAATGATGGTAGGCGTTGCAGAGGAATACCCGCCCATGCCACGGAGATGCTGTCCATATTTCAATACCGGAATCGTCGTCCCCTGGCCGCTTAGCCGGATCTGGAATAGGCCATATTCTGAGGATCCTGGAACACTTATCGTTCCAGAACTCCAGGTACCCGTCCATAATTCTTTCCAGACAAACCCGTAGTCCAGAATCTTGTCCCGCACATTGTTCCGGCTGACATAGGCGTTGCCGTCGGCGCTGGTGGCAAGGAATACATCTCCCTGCTTCTGCATCGCCCCATCGTCTGCGGTTCCGATCCAGAGGTTGTTGGCCGTATTCCTCCCAATCAAATTTGCTGTCGTCCCGTCTGACAGCTTCGAATTCACCGATACATTGTTGTTCATCGTCAACGCGCCCGTCATCTCTCCGCCCGGCGAGACGATGTTGGAGAAAGCGCCAGACGCCGTATTCGCGCCTGTACCGCCAGACGCGACAGCTAACGGGACATTCAAATTTAATGCGCCCGTCATGGTGTCGCCGCTCTTTTGGACGGCTACGCTTGCTATATGTGAATCAATGTTGTCCGCAATTTCGTCCGCCCGGTCAGCCGCCGTATTTGCGGCGCTAGCGGCCGAAGTCGCAGACGATGCGGCGCTATTCGCTGCAGTTGCGGCATCGGTTGCTGTTCCTGCAGCCGTATTCGCTGTTCCGGCGGCGGTGTTAGCCGCACCTGCTGCCGTATTTGCTGCACTAGCGGCGTTTGTTGCGGTTTCTGCGGCAGAATTTGCAGCGCTCGCTGCATTGTTCGCGGAACCTGTTGCCGTTTCGGCGTCTTGGATCGCAGATTGAGCATCCAAAATTAGCTCGTTCAGCACAGTAAATTCATTTGAACTTTGCACTGCTCCGTCGAAACTACAAGGGAGCACCCTTAAAATTAAATTGTTAATCCTCAGATCATAGGTTGTGCTTACGACCTGAATCCAGCAAGGGTTGTCTCCCGGCACCGCAGCCGCTTGAAGCGTAAGTGTAACACTAACCAATGTTCCAGAAACGTTAGCCGGTATCATAGAGATCGTCCCATCTCGTTTCATAACATAGAAGGTTACTGTCGCATTGGTCAAGTCCAACACTTCGCCTGTGCTGTCAATGATTTCAAACTGGAATGTACGCGCATTGTTTTCGCCTTGAACGGCCCGGATCACCTGTGACACAGAGGCGTTATCTGCCACAAGCGAAAGCTTTTCAGTTACCATTTTGATCCTCCTCTTCTAGTCAACTGCACAAAAGGCCCAACAAGAGCTTCCATCTGTTCCTGTTACTTGTTTTAGAGCTAGTTTATATCCATTCAGATAATCCGACACAACTCCGGTACAAGTTATATCTCCGTTGCAAGTTATATTTCCGTTGCAAGTTATATCTCCGTTGCAAGTTATATTTCCACCATCAATCCGAGTAGTCTCAATTCCATTTGAGTATAGTACAAACGCGCCAGCATTACCGTCTCCTCCGGCACTGTATAAACTAGAAGTGCGGACATTATTCTTCTCTGTTATCATTTGGCCTGCCCAAAGAGTAAGCTTGTATGCCCCATTTTCTGTAATTATGCGGCCAGCATCCAGGTCAAAAGACACCGTGTTCTCCTCATTTTGAAGCACTCCAGCTCGAATAATATTTGCAGATAGAGTTCCAGCCGTGATAAAATTTGCAACAATCGCGCCATCCATTGTGATTGCTGTTTCATATGGGCCGTTCACGCCAGACGAAGAATAGCCGAAACCATTGATGTTCCACCGCCAGACTTTTTGCGCGGATTCCATGTATTCCGAATCCATAATCAGAATTTCCTGCGGTTTTTTATTTTCATCCAGCTTGATGACAACATGGCCGCCATCTGCGCCAGTAATTAGCCCTGTAGAATTCTGCACTGCCGCATACATAGCGCTTTGCATGGACGAAGGGAGCTTGTCTACGCCGGAAACGGTTTCCTGATACGACTTTGCGAAGTTGGGCCGTGCCTCCCCAATCCCAGCTTCTTCCACCCGTTCCAGCAAGGTGTTATATTTAATTCTCGTTACCTTTGCTGTAGCGCTGACGCCCAGCGCCGGGAAATCAACCGTTACCGTATCGCAAAGGGAAACCTTTTCCAAAAGCTCCAGGTATTTTACAGTAAGGGATACATTCGGAACGCCGATCTGGTTCCGTTGGATGTAATCCTGTCCCAATTCATACAGTTCTGATTCTGTCGGTGTGATTTGTTCCCCTTCATTCTGAAACTTTTCGGAAAAATCAACCAGCTTTGCTTTCTGATGCGAAAACTTGTCCGCATTGGGCGCATCTATGTATTTGTCAGTCAAATAATAATAGTGATCGACCCGGTCAATAGTCTGCTTTGCATACGGCACAATGCAGGTGCAAGTGTTTCCAATTTCTTCTTCCTGCGTTAAATCCGTGATATTTTTCCCGTATTCCAGTGATACACCATTGTTATTGCCTCGATGCTCATAAAGGCAGACCCGAAAATTATCCCACTCAAATTCACCGCCCCAAACGTCAAGCACAGATCCGGTCTGGCCGAACAAACAACCGCGCACCATTTGCGGGCCGGGCAAGGACGTCTGCCTGGAATCGTTAATATTCGAAAACGCCTGGAACGAGTGGCCAAACAGCGCGTTATTGAGCAACGATGTAATCGCCGCCTGTGCGCTGCCTTCTACGCTCCAATCAAACACTGGGTTCCCATTCAACAGATAGCTGATATGTTCGGCGTAAACCGTAACGATCCGGTTAATCGGCTTAGTAATCTTGTACACCCGGAACAATTGATCGTTTCCGTTATCATTTGCTTTCGCCTTGATAATACAATCGTTCTTTATTTGGTCGTATAACACACCGGACGTCGGATAGGTCAGCTCGCATTCGAACGGGCCGTTGCGTTCTTCCTCCACAAAGCATGACAGCGCATCAGACAGCATACCGATCCCGTCATTGGAAAAATCATTGCTTCCGGCCGCATATAAGATTGGGATCACAGCGTACACCACCTCGGTTTCATTTCTAGTTTAGACACGTTTGCGGAAACAGCAATTTCATTTGTCCCAGGCAAAAAAATCGGATAGCCGGCTCCGGTCTTTTGGGAATTGAGAAGCTGCGCACCTTTAAATGTGTTCTTTGTTTCTGCGTCAACTTCCACATAATCCGTTATGTCAGAAAACGTCCATTCCGATTCGTTCACAGTCAGGGTGAGGTCACCGTTCCCGTAAAGTTTAAAATACGGGTTCGACGGGAACGCTTCAGGATTAAATACCAAGCTTGTCCCGGATGTGGAAATCTCACGCAGCAGCAATCCGGTTCTTAGGTACAGATAAGGGGTGCAGGAAAACACAATTTCCTGCGACAAGAACCGCCATGCACGCCGGTCAATATCAAGCCCATTAATGCAGCACGCCATCCGGCAATAATCCGGATCGTAGGTGTCGCAAAGCTCCCGGTATTCTCCCGGATTGGACAAAAGCCAAGCCTTAGCCGCACGCGCATGCTTGGCCACGGCGTCACGGTCTGGTGTTTCAATCCATGTATCGTACGCAATATCCACATTATGGAACGTACCTTCGTCCTGAATTATCGCCCCGTTCCGTCCAGGAACGTATAACACAGATACATCACGGGTAGCAGATTGCAACGTTCTTGGCTCGCTGATTCTCAGCCCAAAATCCAGAGACGACACGCCTCCGAATGTAAAATAACTAAACACTGCCATACATTGCCGCCCTCCTTTGAATCTGCACTTGAATTTGCTCCAGCATTTCTTCCGCGAGTTCCTGCGGATTTTCTGTTGTCGTGTTGATCGTAACGCCGCCGATGGAATAAGTGATATTGTTATTGCTATTGCTGCCTCCATTGCTTCCGGGCGTATAGGCTCTGCCTTGCCCCATTGCACGGCCTGCTTCGGCCGCATAGGATATGCCGAGCATGTTGCCGGTTTCTGTCCACAAGTCGATTGCCCGTGCCCTTCGATTTGGATCGAGAGGTATGATTGCCTCCGGATACTCCTCCGCGACATAGGTTAAGGTCGGCTTTGTAATGATGTTGCCGGTTGCGTTGTAGCCAATTGCATTTAAGGCGGCACTTGCAGCCGAAGTAACAGCCGCAACACTCGCTCCCAAAAACACTGTATAACGATGGCCGTTAAAAAAGCTTTGAATTTCATCCCCAGCGCGTTTTGCGGCATCTGTTGCACCGTCAATGTCGCCCATTGTACCGCCGTCATAAACGGCATTCCCGGTAACATCGTTAATGGTGTCAACTGAAGCATGTCCTAAGCTGTCGGCTTGTCCTACAACGCGCTTTTCGTCTGCCTTCATCCCTGAAACCAGTCCGCCGTCTATATCGATCCCAAGCTGATGCATTTGGTTTATTAACCCGTCGCGTTCCGATTCTTCAGCCTGTGAGATTTGCAGCAACAGGCTGATTGCCTGTGCCCGTGTTTCCGGCTCCTTGCTTAACAAGGAATCAATCAGGCTGTCAGACACGTTCAACCCGAGTGCAGTCAATCGCTCGAAAAGTTCTTCCTCTGACAAGTCCGCGCCTAGCGTGATCTGCGAAATCAAGCTGACCGCCTGCATTTGCAGTTCGGGTTCTTTTCCTACCAGGGATTCAATCAGGGAATCGGAAGCGGAAATGCCAAGTTCACTAAAAAGCGTTTGCAAGTCTTCCTGCGACAGTGTTGCTCCGTTTTCAAGATTCTTTAAAAGCTCCGTCGCAGCATTCGAAACAGCAATGCCTTTCCCTTCCAGCGCGGAGATCAACGATTCCGCCGTTTCGTTCCCATATTTGCCGTACAGTTCTTGAATGACAGGCGCCATTTCGGCAGCTGATTCAGCCGCTTCCATCCACAACCCTTTCGAATGATTGTATACAAGGCCGTATTGGGCGGCCATTCCAGCAGCTACGGCATCTGCGGACGTCATCCCGCTTTGGTTCAAGAAGTCCAGAACTTCCCCAATTGTATCGCTGCTGCCTTCCTCTAGCTTTTTCCACATTCCGGTTGAAGCGTCATACACTTCTCCGCTATATAATGCAATTGCATCAATTAATTCCTGCGGAATTTGCTCCCCATTTTGTTGGGCTTGTTTTAAAGCATTAAAATATTCTGGGTTCGACGCAATTGACTTTGCAACCACGTTATATATGCCGGAGATCTGGTTGTCCATTGCCTCCCATTGCGCAATATCGCTAAGGCCTTGTGTGATATACTCTGGCACTTGACGTCCCGCATCTATGTAGGATTGTGCAATACTTTCAAGCTGCGCTTTTTGTGGCTGAAGCGACTCTAGCATTTCTTGCGTTACTTCTCTTACCGGACCATTAAAATTTTGTGAGGCCCAGCCTCCAATTTTCCCGACTGCCGCGTTTACATCGTACGCATCAAATCCACCTACAAAAGCCTCGTCAATAAGGTGGCTGGTTAAAGCCTGCATTTTAGGCGCAACTTCATTAATTTCGTCCTGATATGCGGTATAAACGCCATCCATAGAAACGTCAAGTCCAACTTGAATGATCCCGACTTTTTCTTTAGAAAGGCTATCTTCCATTTGGGCTACAGCGTCCTCTTGGATTTTTTTAGCTAGTTCTTCCGGTACCCCTGCTTCTAGGTTTGCCTCATACTGTTGATCTATAATTACTCTTGTCTGAACTCTTGCCTCCTCGCTTTCATCTACATATTTCTGTACTTCTTCAGAAATTTGATTTGAGAGGTTCATGAAGCTATCTTTGTCAAGCGACATCCCTTGTCCTAAAGTAAACTTTAGATCCTCAAGTGTTGCCTCGTATTCATCATCAGCTATCTCCTGCAACACCTTGTTTATATTGTTTTTGATTTCCTGTATTTTGGGGCTATTCTCGGAAAAGGTGCCGTCTTCAAACGATTGATTCACAACTTCAGCCAATTCTTTTCCTAACGCTTCCAATTCTCCGTAAGCGCTGGAATAATAGTTGCTTGAAAAGCTAGACAGGCTTTCATATAAATTCTCGTTATCGGCTACTGTTGCCTGAAGCGCAAGTTCAACTGTGTATTGCTGCTGTTCAATGTATCCCTGCGCACTTTCGATAAATCCAGTCACGGAAGATAAATATTCTTGTTCTTCATCTTCCGTTAATTGAAGTCCAATTGACACCTTCCAATCCAGCTTTTCCATCCGTTTGTAAGCATCTTCAATATCTGTTTCAAACGCTTCCAATTCGGATTTCGCGTCAACATATGCATCCAGCCGCATTGTCCAATCATTTTCTGTCAAGCGCTTGGCGATATCCTCAACTTCCTCTGCCGAAAGCGCAATATCACCGAAATGGTCAGCAATGTCTTCTTCTAGTGCTTTGTTATAAGCGTTTACCAAAGAGACCCCTATAATCGTTGCCAATCCACTGATCGCAATAGTCGCAAGCCCCGCCGGGCTTTTGATTGCACTTAGTGCCTTCGTCAGCAACCCACCGCTTGTCGATGCGTCGGTCATCGCCTTTGCCGCACCTTTTTTCCCAAGAGACGAGGTTAATTTCCCAATCCCTCCGACTAACTTTCCAGCGCCAGAGGTAATGGATCCCAACGTCCGTACAACAGGGCCGCCGGCTGTAACGATCAGTCCAAGATTCAAAATCGTTTTCTGTTGTTCCGGATCTAATTCGGAAAACGCCTCAGCCAGATCTCCGATATCTCCAAGGATATCCTTGATGACCGGCATTGCAGACCGAACCGCCTTCACAATCGTTCGGCCAAACGGTTCTATGCTGTCCTGCATATCGTTCCATAGGCCTTTAATTTCCTGAGAAAGCGTGCGGTTGTCATCCGCTACATCTCTTGCAGTTCCCTGGTATGCACCAAGCTCGTCTGTAATGTTGCCGAACGAGGCAACGACCGTTTTCTCCAGGTCTTCATATTGCGTACCGAACAGTGCGACGCCGATCTGGTTTCTCTTGGTTTCGTCTTCCACGCTGGCCAGCGCAGCAGAAACCGTCATAAATGCAGCATTCGCCTTGTCTCCACCGCTTGCAAAGTCGGAAAACAACTGGTCTGCATCCAGGCCTAAATCCTCAAAAGCCGTCCGGGACGTATCGGAAAGATCCTTCAACCGGATATTCCCTTCCTTGATCGCATCGCCGACCTTATCCAGATTCCATGCGCCTTCTTCCGCGCCTTTGATCAAGATATTAAACATGTCCTCGGCAGAGAACCCAAGCGCGTTAAAATGCACGGAGTATTCATTCAGGGTATCCAAAAATTCCCCGGAAAAATCGAGCCCTCTCTGGTATCCTTTTGCGATCAGGTCAAGCGACTGCTCCCCGTCGAGGCCAAATTGTTTCATCAACGTGCCGGCCGAGCGGGTCACCTCTGAAACGTCATATCCCATAACTTGTGACAGTGCCATTGCTTCCTCTGTCACATTGGCAAGCGCGTCGTCGGACAGCCCTTTCATGTTTTGCTCTACAGATATTGTCGCTGCAGCAATATCCTGGAAAGCTCCGACGCCGGTTGATCCTACTTCGCTTAATATTTCCCGATATTGTTCTGTTTCCGCTTCTGTCGCGCCAAGCCTTGTTTCAAACATTGACATAGCGCTGTCAATGTTTTCGGATGCCATTGCGGCGGCGGTAAGTCCTCCGGCAAGCGGAGCAGAAACCGCCGTGCTCCAAGCGCTTCCAAGCTTTTCCATCTTGTCCCCGGCATCTTCTGCTTTCTTTCCAAGCTCTTGCAGCTCGCCCCCATACTGCTTGGTCTTGCTCTGCGCGGAAGCGATTGTGCTTTCGTTTTCCGAGATTTCCCGTGTCATTCGGTTAATCTCGCTCTGTGCGCCATTTATTTGTGTTTCAAGCCGGTTTACTGCTTTTACTTGTTTTGCATAAGCAACTTCGGCGCTTGCGACTGCATCAGAGTTCTCGTCGTTTTCTTTTCTCGCTGTTTCCAGTGCGACGGCTAATTCATCAAGCTTTGATTTCTGCCTGTCATATTCGGCAGAAAGAGCAGTTAACTTTTTTCTTTGTGCCTCTACTGTTTTTTCCAGCGTTTCATTGCGTTTTGTTAAGTTTTCTACTGATTTATCATTTTTATCAAACGCGGTGGTCGATGCCTTTAGTTCGCTGTTCAGCGCTCTAATTTCACTATTGATCATTTCCAGCGCGCTTTTAAACTGTTTTTCTCCTTCAATGCCAATTCTAGGCCCAATATCATACGCTGGCATCCAATCATCCCTCCGCAGTTATTTTCGAAAGAAAAGCGGAGCGCCCAATTGGGCGCCCCTGCTTCTTATGGAATATCCGGGATCACCATCCCATAATCTTCCCACGGCGCAGCTTTTTTCTTTTCCTTTGCGCCGTGTGTAATTTGATACGCCGCAATCATGTCTAAAAACAAGCCTTGCGGCAACGCCCAAAACTCGCGGAACGGAACGTTCAAAATCCCGCGCAACACTAATAGCCAGCCTATGCCCTCTTTTTTGCTGGCGCGGGTTTTGCGTTTTTTTCCGGCGCGACCTCAATTTCTCTTGCAAGCCCCGCCTTGACCGCCTCTCGAATTTTTTCTCCGAGGGCAAACGTTTCTCCTGGAGAAAGGATTGTTTCAAGTTCTTCGCCGGTGAACCGCCTGATTTTCTCTCCGTCAAACAGTTCCTTGTACGCAGCCCCTTCATCCAACAAGACGGAAAGCGTCCAAACATCCTGCTCTAATTTCCTGGAAACAGCAACTTCTGATGCTTCATCACTTGCTGTCTTTTGCTCCGACGCCTTGATCGCTTCCGCTTCCGCAATTTTTCGGGCAGCCCGCACAGAATAGTTGAGCGGATATGCCTCGCCCAAAATCTTTACCATGATCAACCTGGTCATATTATGTACCTGCATTTGCGGTCACCGTTGTTTCGCCAGCAGCCATGGCAAGACCAACGTTATCCACTTCGGCAACAACAATTTTTTCTCCTGAGGTTGCTGCAATTTCGTCCGTTCCGTTCCAGGGTGACCAAGAAGAAAGATCTTGACACAATGTCGGCAACGAAACATTTTGGCCAGTCGCATAGCGGTAGGTTCTACCTTCTGTCAATTCAGGCGTTACCGTCAGCTTGGTATCTCCCTGCGCCGTTCCGGCCGCGCTCTGCACCGTCAGCGTTTCAAGTGTCGCATCCGTAATGTTCAACACTTGACGGATTACCGCGTCTGCCATACTCTCGCTGTCTACAATTACGTCATACTTCCATGCGTGATTTTCTGTGTCGTCCCGCATGATAGATGCCGTTGCTTCTGCCGTCTGCCATTCAATGGTTTCTCCCTGTGTGTCTGCCGCATCGTTCGGAATATTGAATTTGACTTTAAGCAAAATTACCGCGCGATACTTGTCTGCTCCATTGATCCGCAGCTTTTCAATTACGCCGAACCCAAGGTTTGGCGCTTTCGCACGGTCGTCGCTGACGTTCAACGTAATTTGCTGTTCCCCGACTTCAATCGTCTTCTGCTGGAGACCTAGAATTTTCATACTGACACCTTGTGTAAGCTCGGCCGTTGTAATCGTCAGCGTGCCTGAAGAAAACGTCCCGCTCTCACTTTCTGCAAGCTGATTGTCGGCATAAAAATTATTGTCGTCTCCTGTGGATACGTCCGTGCTGTAGCTCACTGCCCGGCCCATTTTGACGCCGTTTGAATATGTAACGCCGCCGGATGCGTCATAGGAATAATCTGCGATATACGGAAAAGAAAGCCCGATTTTTGGCATATAATCACACTCCCATTATTTTTTTAATTTCTTCATCTACTGTTTTTTTCATTGTATTCTCTGCTTCCGCCTGCGATGATTCCACAGCAGGACGGACAAAAGGGGTTTTAACGCGGACAGAAGACCCACTTTCTACAGATCTTGCTAACATTGGGATCGGGAGGCCTTGCGGATATTTTTTTGTCGGGGCTGCTCCATATCCATCAAATCCAATTTTTGCGTTAATATTTCCTTTGTCGTCCGTTTCAATCGGAGAAATGCCAAGCCCATCTAAAAGCGCTTGTTTTTGTTCCTCCGGTACGCCTTCAAATTTTTCTCCATTTTGCAAATAACGAAAGCTTGTTTCCGGCAAGCCGGAAATGTTGGATCTGATCGCATCTGCTACAATCCCGGCGCCGTTATAAACCGCCTTTTTAATGATTTCATCCGATCCCTTTGAAAGCTTTGAAATTCGCATCACATAAGCGTCCCCTAGTTTAATAGACACTTTTGCCAAATGAATCACCTACCGATCTCCCACACCCATTCATAGTGATAGAAGCCAGTATCTTCCTCGTATTGGACGGTATTCAAGTACCAAGCGATCCCTCCGGAAGCGTCGAGCGATGCTTCAAACTGCTCTTTCCAAGGGTCGAACTCGTTCTTTGTGAACAAGTCGGTTGTTCCCCTTACTGCGTACTCTGCATGGACGCCGTCGGCTTCGAAGTCGTTTGCTCCTTCTTCCTGCCAAACAAAATATCGGTTGGACTTCAGTCGCTGCACATGGCTTACCGCCTCTGTCACGGCCGTATGGGCTGCAATAATTTGTTCATACCATGTCATCTTCCGGCACCTCGTATTCCTGTTCAATCTTCGTTAGCGTGATATCCAGGGCCGGAGGATAAACGTCTACTGTGCTTTGTACGAGATCAATTTGGTACTGCCTCCCGTCCTCCGTTACAGCGACATCCTGATTGTTGATGTTCCCATGCCTTGGGACACGCAACACTCGCTCCACCTGGATTTGATTTTGCATCGCATCATAGTACCGTTGAATTCCGAGTCGTTGTTCCTCGTACCGGAGGCTAACCTTTTTTGTCAACCCTGGCTTAGGCTGATATCCAGGCCTCGCAGTATCCGTGACGGCGTACACTGTCACAACGCCGTCACAGAAATTCTGCGTAACCCTGTTATCCGTTCTCGGCCTGAACGGCGTTTCCCATGGCATTGTTGATCACCAGCCCTTCATGCTGCGCCGCCAAAATCAGCGACCGGTAATTGTTTTCAAACACATCCAGCGCGCTGTCCCTGGCATAACGCACATACTCAAACAGCAATGTCCGTGGGATCCCGTCCTGTTCATAGTCAGCCGACTGCGGAAGCTTGCTGTCAAGGTAAACCGAAGCGGAGGCAATCAGCCCGGAGATTTTGCTGTCCGTATCCGGATCACTCCATGTAATGTTGAGGTAATTTTTTACATCTGCTAGGAGTTCCTCCGGAACATTCTGCCTCGTCATCAGGACTTCGTGACAGTGACAGTGTAGGACTTGGTAGTGGTGCCGTTAGCGGCAGTCACCTTAACGGTCAAGGTATTTGCTCCAGTGCCCCAGGTTACTGCGCGTCCATTGATAACATTAACAGTGGTATCCTCTGCGTCCTCGTTGGTAATCTCGATCTTTGCGCCAGCATCAGCCGGGATCGCGTTCACGGTGTTAGTGGCGTTGGTTGTAGTAGCGGTGTAAGTCGTGGTAGCGGCCGCAAATGCAGGCGACAGAGACAGCCCGCCAATGCGAAGATCAGCTAGGTCAGCGACTGCGGATTCAGTTGGAGCATCTACCTGTTCTACTTTCCAAACCGCAGGCTGAATTGCAGAAATATCCAGCACAAAGAACGCATTGTTGTCCATCGGGAACCCTGTGGCATAGCCTTTGATCAGATATACGCGCTCATCCTCCAGGAAGTGATAATGATCGCTGTACTCAATCTGCCCATCGCGCGCAGAACCAATGGCTGCAAAATACTTATAACCAAGGCCAATAATCGCCTGTCCCTGTGTAACAGCAGGAGATTGGATTACGCTCATCGGGTATGGCATAACGTCATTAGCGTAAGTGCCGTTCGGCGTCATCATTGTGGTAGCAGGCATGACCCTCTGGAAGTAGTCCACAGGATTGACAATCAAAATCACGTCTCGAACGTTACGGGGTTTTCCATTTGGGTCGACGGCAAGCAGCGCTAACAGATTTCCCACAGTAGCGGGAGAAAAGTCTGAAACCGCAATCGGTGCTTTGACAGGATATACGCCGCCGGTTACTGTCACATTGTCACCTACCTGCCGATTTGTGCCGATGGGCTTGTCATTGCCGTCACCAGCCACAATCCCTGCCTCCAAGCCGTTGGCATAAGCCTCATACAGAACCTGTCGGACAAAGCTGTCCAGCCACTCTGGCCCAAGCTCCAGCATTGCCTTGCACACCGGCATAAACGCGGACAGTTTCAGTAAAGAAGTATCGACCTCTTTAAAACCGGAGGTGAGCTCCTGTACGATTTCATCGCACAGTTTTCCCCAAGCCGCCTGTTGATAGCCGTTGGTGTTCATCATCATGCGGATCGCACCGCGCGTGTTGGTGAACTGAATATGCGACAACAAGGGATGGCTCGTCTGAAGCTCGTCAAACACTGCATCAAGCACTGTTTCCGGCATCACAAGGTTCGCATTCAGCAACGCCTGTTTCGGATCCTTGCTACGAGCGGCTTCAGCAAATTTCTGATAATATTTCCGCTCATCGGCAGTCAGTTGCCGGACGCCACGCTCGGCCAAAACCTTTCGGTCGGCTTCTTCGCGGATCTCGTCAAGAGAGGCCGCATGCTTTTGGCAGATGTCGTCCTCGATGCATCCGATCATGTCGTTAAACGCCTGCTCATAGGCGCCCTTGTCATTGTCGGCAATCGCCTGCATCAGGCGCGCCCGTACGTCGTCACGGGTTACGGTTAAATCATTACTTCTCATTTTCGATCCCCTTTCAAATCATGTTTTTAATTAAATCCTTCAATGTTGGCTCCAATGGAGCTCCCACAGCCTGCACAAAAACAGCCGGGACGCTTTCTTGCGCCTCAGATGAAATCTTGTCGGCAAGATTGCTTTTTTCAAGCACTTGCCTCATAATTGTTCTTTTGACTGCTTGCGCAATGGGCAACGCCGCATCGGCGGTAACAGAGGTTGCCAGCCCGCGCTCAAGCGCCTGTGCAGGCGTCAACCACGTTTCCGCTTCCATTAAGCTTCTGACTTCTCCCTCATCCATGCCGGCACGTTCAACAAACGCGCTAATCCCAATTTCGGTCATCTGTTCGGCTTCGTCTGCCGCCTTGCGCAGTTCGTCCGCGTAACCTTCAGTAGCAATGGCAACGCGATGGAAATAGTAAGCGGACAAATTAGACGCAACACGTTCAGCCCCAGCCAAGAATGGATACAGTGCAGCACTTGCAACAAACCCGTCGCCATAAGTTGTCACTTTGGCTGGATGCTGCCGAAGGGCGTTGTATATTGCCCATCCTTCAGACACACTGCCTCCGTAACTGTCAATATGGACATGAATTTCATCCGCGTCAAGGCTTTTGATCTGTTCGACAATCCCATTCGCAGACACATCTCCAGGAAAAAGTTCCCACGGCACAATGTCTCCGAAAATATAGATGTCTGCAGCACGATCAACCTGCTGGATTGCATAATATTTTTTCATTCGCTCACCCCCCTTCAAGCTGGCGCGTTTGCTCGCCCATCGTTGCAATATTCAATGTCATATAATGGCGGTTAGCCCACGCCTCGTTAATGGGTTGCTGATTGGCCGCCCGTAGCACATCATTTAGACTGAACACGCCGGAACCAACAACTTTTTCAATGTTTGCTGCATTTTCAAATATGTCAAAATGGATAATGCTACTGCTGTCCACCCGAACAAAGTTGCCGGATCTCCATTCCTCAAACCCGTACCGTTTGCGGTTAAGCTCCTCCTGGATTTGATCACAGATTGGATCAATTACATAGGTTAAAAAGCGCTTGTTGGCGTCTTCTGTTCCTTCTACGTTGCCATTGATAAGTACAACCGGAATTAGGAACGCGCGCGCGGTAAAGTTAAAAATATCCTCGATCAGTTTTCGGGTCTCGTCCGATGCGACGGGAGATTTGCCTCCTCCAATTTCGGTGTACTCGTAGCCATCATATTCCGGTAGTACAGCGAACGGATTTTTAAGGAACGGGCCAACGTTTTTTTCCAACATGGCTCTAAACGCGTCTTCCCAACCGTCCTGTTCCTGCGCCACCTGTTCAACGTGCACTTTCAGGCGGCTGCCGTTTGTACTGATAAAGTTCGCCTCTGCGGCCTCCAATAGTTTTGTTTGAGATAAATACAGCGCATCCAATGCCGGCTTGATATTCTGGGCGTTAAGCCTAAGATGGATCACTTCGTTTTCCCGGAATGTTTTTGCATAGGTAAAATCACCGACCTGAACATTTTTGTATTCGTTCAGCTTAACCGGATAATGCTCACCGTCTCCCCAGCTATCTGCCACAACCAGGCAATCCCTTCCCGATCTCGTTTTTGTGCTGATAATGAGCGCCTCGTTTTCTGTATAAAGCTTATAGATTGCCTTGTGCCAAAACTCCGTGCTGTTTTGATTGACGTTTGGTTCGACGTTAAGCATGTAATACTCAAATTCGCGTACTTCGTTTCCTCTACGGTAGGTGCGAAACTCGCATCGACCGATTGCGTTTGCAATCATATCAACACATGACATAAAGCACAATTCTCGAAGCGCGTAATCCCCGGCCAACGCCATGATTTCTGTGCAGTCAATGCTAACTGGCTTTGCTCCCGTCTTTTTTCCAGTCAGCCATTTTAAAAAGCTGATTGCCATGTTTCACCACCTTTCTTGCAATAAAAAAAGAACCCTAAAATCAAGGTTCTTTTCACAACATTAAATTGCCGTCCACTTAACTATTTCTTACTAATTTGTCAATCCTATTCCTGTAATATCTGATTTCTTTTTCTAACGAAAAAACAACTTCATTGATGTCTTTTGTGTCCACTCCTGTAGCTTTTAACCGGCCAAAAACGTTGTCTATAACTTTAGTTTTGTATGAGTCTGTTTCAACCGGTACACAATCGTTTGCTTTTACACAAAACAAACGATCCTCACACATTCCCTTAAGCACAATTTTAGGTTCGAAAACTGCATACTTAACACCATTTTTTTCAAATAAGTGAAATATGATTCCTTCTAAATTATACCCCATTCCTTCAGAAACTCTAATTTTAGCTATCACTTCTTGCCCTATATCTAAAGCTTCAGTTCCTAATTTGTTGTTTGTCAAAATATCATCGCCCCCATTGTTGGAATTATAAGAGGTTGACCGCTACCTAACACTGATTCGACCGTCATGCTCGCTACCAGTGCCATAAACGGGTCGGTTTTGCGGCTCTTTGCCTCAATTTTTGCGTAGATAAAGTTTCCGGTGTCAACGCCGGCGCTCCGACTGCTCCGCACTCTCTTGGTATTATTGACGGCCCAACGCAAGCACGGATTATTTCCCCATCGAAACAACTGCCGGTCAAAGCATTCCTGAATAATTGGATCCACCTGCATAATATCAGACGGTCGAACCAGCTTGACGCGGCTTTTATCTCCAGCGTCGAACCCAATTTTCCGCATACTTTCCGATATTAGCGTCCATCGGAAATGGTCCATCGCCAACATTCTGACACTGTATCTTTTCGCCATATCTGAAACATATCGGGCCAACAGGTCAGGATGGATGCTTACATCCTGCACCACTGTTACCAGTCCGTCCCTCGCCCACTGCTGCCACGGCGCCTTTACACGAGACAAAGTTTTAGATTGCGCACAAATCCATGCGTGATTAATATCATGACGCTCATTCCCCTTGCGAAAATGAAAATTAACTGCCGCCCAGTCAGACAATTCTGCATAGTCTATCCCAACAGTGCAGCTTTGCCCGGGCATTATGTCCACCGGCTTATTTGTAGATAAAACCTTTTCATAATCCGTAACGGACAACTCTTTAAACCCTGCCCGGATTCCCATCCGCTTTGTTAAAAAATCGGCGTTTTGTTCCGGATGGTCACACCAGTCCCGGTATTCATCCTCGATCTCCTGGCGCAAATTCGGCATATATTCCAAAGATGGGTTCGCCATGTACCAGTTTTCTGGATCATGCACTTGCTCTTTTGATTCTAGGCAGCAAATGAAGGGCAAAAATCCATTATCTGGCTCTCCTTCAAACAAAATTCGACGTCCTCTCGCAAGATAATCATCAAGAGGGCCGTCATTGACGTCTCCGTTTGATGTAAATATCCCAACGCGCGGCTGCGCTACCTTTCCCTGCCCGGTAATAAACACTTTTATGTTGTCATAATTTTCATAGGCATGTACCTCGTTAAAAATTGTCTTTCCGGAACGCATTCCGTCCCTGCCTTTTGGATTGTTTGTCCTGCCTTTAATGCGTCCTTTGTTTTTACGTCCCTGTACCACTTCCTTTGTATGGTAATAAAAACGATTAAGCTTTGCTTCATTGCCTGGAGTTTCCAACGCTTCAATCACGTCCTGAACCGGTCGCTTTGCTTGCTCCTCGTTATTTGCGCAAATATCAACATCATAATGTACAACAGGATTGTACGGGGACACGGAAGCAAACGAATCAAATGCAATTAAACCATCCTTACCGGCTCCTCGCCCAACCATGCAGAATAACGTTTTCCACCTTGGAAATCCATCTTCACGATAGGTGCAATCCCACAAGGCAACCAAAAAACGTTCCCATGGAAATAACGTTTTAAACGGGAAATATTTCGTAAGCCCCATGTATTGTTTAAGTTGTTTCTCGTCTACATAAATGCTTTCTTTCTCAAATACAGACCTTATATAAGCGGACAACGCCTGCTGCTCCGGGCACATTGGATGCGTGGCGTTTTCAACTAGGGAAATATATTCTAACACCTCATCTGGAATCTTATAACTCATCGTCCTCACCGAAACCCGGTTTCGCGCTCGATGCTTGTTCTTTAAAACCCAGCGCTGACCATATGCTTAGCATTTGAGACGATACGCGCACCAGCTTTTCAACACTTTTGTTGTCAGTGGTTCCCTTTTGGTTCGCTCCGTTCTGATACTCAACATAAACGCCACGCGCAGCAATATCCTCCTCCAACATCCGACGCAGGCTCCATAAACTCATGTATTCATCTACCTTGTCCATGTACGGCTTGCTGATTAACCCGCGAGACGCAAGGTCGTCCAGCAAATCTTTTTGCAAACTCCGGAATTCCCCGGTCCTTTCATACAAGCTACACAATCCTGCGTTTTTCCTCGCCATCACATCACTCCTTTATCTGTTTTTTGCACTACACCTACACGGCACAACAAATATTTCTAAAAAGTCTAC
>ENA-UOJL01000934-UOJL01000934.1-human-gut-metagenome-genome-assembly--contig:-P47-NODE-934-length-36030-cov-10.999277_pt1 | contig 36030 bp, 38 predicted proteins | sample MGYA00242347_ERZ723894 | MGnify/ENA metagenome assembly ERZ723894
CGGGAATATCCTTGCTTTTGTCAAAGTCATATACCGCCGTTATCCGTCGGCAGAATGCCGCCCACGTTTTTGGCTCTGATTGTTGTATATTCGTATATTGCTCTTTCAATGAGAGGTTGGAAACGATATAAACGGTATCATAGCAAGCTACGCGGTTATAGTGCCGCCCGCGTATGCGGATAGGCTGCCCGTCCAAATAGTCCAGTATCTCCGAGATTTTGAACGAACTGCGGAACTCATCAAGAAACAATATCTTTTCTCCGTTGTAATCGTCTATCCAACCAAACTCGTAATTCGTTGTTCGGTACACGTCATCGTAGCCGTGCTTTTGAAACACATAACTTGTCTTTCCGCATCCCGTCGAGCCGTATATATAATAGACTTTCATATTGCGAAACACCCGCTTGAACTTGTTTTCCAAGTGCGATTGCCTGTATTCCTTTGCCCATTTCATAACGCGGATAAAGCGGTTGCCGTGTTTTTTGGAAAGATCGTAAAAACTCATTCCGTTTTCTATATCGTGCATAATGTCGGTTAAGTCGGTACGTTCTCCGTCCTCGATAAATTCACCGTATCCGTAGTATTGCGGGCTTATGCGCGTTTCTTCGTCCATACAGTATTCGCGGGCTTGTGAACGCTTTCCTCGCCGTGCCTCAATATGCGCGTCAATGCCGATATGCTCTTTTGAAAGGTACTTTTTTATGGTGGTAAACCATTTGGGTTGTGTAAACTCAAAATATCCCTGATAGTGTTCCGTACCCGTTTCGGGGGCTTTCTCTCTTTGAAACACGACATAGCGCAGGTCGGGAACAGATTGCAGATAGGATAAAAATTCTTGTTCGGTTTGCACGGGGTTATTTATTGTAAAGCACCAATCGCGCGCCTGCGAATTTCTTTTGCCGTCCGTTGTTTCGGATATATCCGTAGCGGACAAATCAATCTTGATTTTGTTATCCATATAGCCCCCGCAGAAAGAAAAGTGTTACAGTGTTACGGGGTGGACTGGTAATACTAAGTCCACCCGCTCACACGGGCGGCGTTCGCCGCCCGTGTGTTGCCCGTGTGATTACGGGTGCAGAAGATCGGCGGGCAAAACATAAATGAGCGTTTCGTTTTTCCGCTTTCTCCGTTCCTCCGCTTGCCGCCGTTTCTGCTCCCGCCGCAGTAACTTAAAGTCTTTCATAAGTTCCTTTGTTACGAACTTTGTGTTCTTGTTCAGAATACCGATTTTCGCTTTGTAGTCGAAAATCACGTCGTCGATGATTTCACGGAAAAAGCGGGGCGGCAGTTGCGTGTCGCTCTCTTTCATATTTGTCAGTATGTCTATGTTCTCAAATATGAGCGCAAGTTTTTCCTTGTGCAGTTCGGCAAAGTCTAATTTCTCCATAGGTCAACCGCCTTGTCATTGATTTTGTTTTCCTCTTTCGGGAAAAGCGGATAGCGTTCGCATCGGGCGAGCATAGCCGCCTTATTGTTGCCCGTAACCGCTGCGGGCGTTGTATGGTAATTGCCCGTCATACCGTTGTAAAAGTATTCCTTGCCGCTGAAACTGTCCACGCAATTATAAATATTCCCGAAATGCGTATATGCCTTTTTTTCGGCTGATTTCGCGTTGTCCGTGTCTTTATAGCGGGCATATTGTCGCACGCCCGTAAACTCCAAGCAATTCCATACCGTTTTGAAGAGCCGCCCGTGGCGGTCGTAATAATCGCGCTTGCCTTGTACCTCGATGAGTTTATCCGCAAGGGAACGAAAGCGTTTGTCTGCGCTGTCGTCTATCTGCGTGTCAGCCCACATTTGAACGCCGACTTTTCTTTGCCGTTCGATATACCGCAAAAAATAATCGGCTACCCGTTCGGCGGTCATGGATTTGCGGCTGTCTAATTTGCTTTGAATTTCGGGCAGAAAGATTTTCGCATACGGCAGTAAATAGCAAACCTCGTGAACGCCGTCATACAAACCGATTTTTTCAAACTGCAATTCCATAGACACGCGCGGCATATATCCCAAGCCCCGTGCAATGAAAGTATCATCTACGACATAGACAAGGTGCTGAACGTGCGGGGCAAGCGAAAGATTATCCCAGCCGCCTGCACGCAGCTGCGCAATCTCCTGTTTGCATAAAAGCAGGTCGCTGATCGCGCGCGGCGGTATCATATATTCAGTTGCAAAATGCGCGAGTAATGTTGTTTTGCCCACGCCGCGCTCCCCGACGACATAAGTCAGATAGTAGATTTTTTCCATAGGCTACCCCAAAAGAGAAAGGGAGCGAACGCGCGCCCGCTCCCTGTATGGTGTTACTTGCTTTTTGTCGATTTCTTTGCCGCAGGTCTTTGCGGTGCGGCGGGCGGCGTTGCCGTTTTGTCTTTTTTCAGATTGTCGTAAATGTAAAAGGAATTGCGCTTGCCGATATTTCCCATATGCGCGTATGCGCTCCGCTGTCCTTTGCGATAGGACTTGATTTCGTTCGGGGTAAATTGCTTTGCGTATTCCTTTTTCTGTTCGGTGGTGTACGGTACATATTTTTTGTTTTCTTCGCTCATTGTCTTTTTCTCCTTATTGTCTGTTATGTTTTCGGACTTTGAAACCATAACGAGAACGGGCGAGCCGTCCGCGGTTTTTGCATAAGTGCCTTGATACCCTGCGGGGATTTTATTGTTTGCCATAGCTTAACCTTTCTTTGCGGGCGTTGCCGTTTCGTCCTGCGCCGCCTTTGCAATGAGCAGTTCGACAATGGTATTTGTGGCGCGGGGCAGAAAGTAAAAATATTCGTCGTCATTGAACATTTTGAGAACAACGGCGATAAATTCTGCGCCCGTCTTTTCGCTTGTGCGGCGTTCGAGCGTAAAACTCTTGAACGGCTCAACGCCCAGTTCGGTGCAGGTTTGAATAAGTTCGACAACCTCTTTATCGCACCAAACGTCGGCGGAACGCCCGTTGACGAGTTCCACGCGGACAAAGTAATTTTTGCCGCCGCGTTTTGCGGGCTTTGCAACGATTTTGATTTCCTTGACTACCTTGTTGAGATTTTCCATTTTTTACTCTCCTTGAAAGATATTTATTTGCAACCCGCGCCGACCTTGCGCACCGATCGGCGCGGAATATGCCAAAATTTTAGCCGCGTCGTTCTTTGATTTTTTCTATAATTGCCTTGATAAGTCTGAATGGCGCGGAGATTAGCCTCCAAAGCCCCTTGAATATCCATACTATCAATTTGACGATAAAGGATATAATCACGGGCAACAGTGGGGCAAGTAGGATAAGTGCAACGATTAAAATTACCGCTATGATTATCCATTTCCCGCGTTCGTTGATTTCGGGCTTGATTTCTTCTTCGTTGATAGGTTTATCGCCGCCCGTTTGTTTGTTGTCGATAACGCCGAGATTGTAAGTTATGCCGTCCGTTTCAAATTTCAACCGCAGAATCGTAACGTCGCCGACCATAGTCGAAAACGAAGTAACCGAACCCGCGCCGCTGTTTAACGAGTAACTTGTTTCGGCAAAACGCAGAACCCATTTTTTGCTTTGCAATGCGGCTTTGCCCTCGTCGGTGATTTTATTCGCCACGTTTACGTCTATAATTGCTCCCGAATACACGTTTTGCGTTAAATCGTTTTCTGCGATGAACTGTTCGACCGTTTCTATTCTGTCCCATTTATAAGTCCCCGCAAATAAACCGCCGCCCGAATGCTCGACTTTATCCGTGTATTTCAGATAAGCGTATTCATCCGACTTTTCCCCGAACGTATGATTTTCGCCCACGAACGTAACGAACGAATAAGAATATTTTTGCGTTGTGTAGTAGACGTCGGCTTCCAGTAATTTGTCTATCGGTTTATCCGTGTTAAACGCCACGAAATGGCTGTCGCACGCTCCGACATATAATTTGAACCCGTCCATATACCGCACAAAACCCACGAATTTGTCTGTAATGGTTATCGTTTCAATATCCACCACGTTGCAATAGGGCTTGCCGTTTATCTCCGAAAAGCAATACTGTTTGTTTACGGGGTAATTGACTTCCGTTACCGTGTTGCCGTCGTCCGCTTGCTTGTCTATGTTTTCGTCGAACGGGCGATAGATAGAGCTTATTGCGTAATAGCGGGCAGGCTCTGAAAGCACTTTGAAGTCCGAAACGATATACTTGTAGAATACACCGCTTGAATTGAGCGGCCACACTTTGTAATTGCGATAACTGATTTCGTCGTTTATCGTGGTCGATATATTGATAGAACTTGCTTTTAAATTTTTCGCTTGCCCGCTCGGCTGATAGACATAAAGGAATAATTCGCCGTCAACGCTTTCGGCTATCTGTATCAATTTCAACGAATAATCGTCCGCAATAGCGGGGTAATGGCTTTCGTCGAAACTGTCGTCTTTTTGTAAATCGTCCAGTACGCCCGAATAGCCGTTTTCTTCGGCATATGTAACGCCGATGCCTTGTATCGCCGTAAAGAGGGAGCAGAAAATCAACAGAAAGGCAACGGCGCATAAAATGGCATTGTTTTTCATTGTATCCCTTACCATACGATTGCCTCTTTGTCTAGCTCAACGCCTACCACTTCAAAATAATAGCGGAACGGAATTGTAACGCTTTCCTTGCCGTCGGGAGATACGACATACAATGCAAAGTACGGATATTTTCCGAAGTCTGTATTGCCGATTTCGTCCGTCATTGTTACTTGCTTGTCAGGGTACACCGCTTGCAATATTTCCGTCATCGTCATTTTGTCCGTTGTGATACAGAATGAACCGTCCGACTTTACGGGGATACTTTTGCCGTCGTAGTCCTTGCAGAATGCTGCCGACAAATCGCTTTCCGCGCCGTAGGAACTTTCTTCGCCGTTTACGGTAAAAGCGAAGTTATGACTTTCGTCCGTATTTGGCACGACCTTTACAACGCAATCGGAAACGGAATAAGAGCCGAAACCTTTGCTATGTCCGATTGTAAAATAATTTTCTTCGCCGCTATGCCGAATGGCAACGTCGGAATTGTCCCTAATAATGCTTTCCCTAGAACGGAGATATAGCCCCTGCGGGCGGGTGAAGTAATAGATCGCCCCGCCCGCTATCCCTAGTACAAGTAGAATTAGCAATATCGCGGACAACACCTTTGCAAAAGTGCTTATCACTGAATTTGCGCTCATTGTGGTTGCCTCGTCAGATTACGAGCGTTTCCTTGTCCAGAGAAACGCTGAACACGGGCATTACCGCCGTTTCGGGGTTAAAACGGAATGAATAATGCCGCGTAAAACTGCTGTATTTTCCCGTAAATGTTACTCTGTATTCCACGAACGGCTTATCGGGGTTTGCCTTTATCCAGTCGATAAATTCTTTCGTGTATCTCTCGTACAATTCTTCGGTAAAATCTGTCATTCCCACGCCCTGATAGCCAGTCAGCATTTCGATAGCTATTTCAATAGGATTGTTTCCAAACGGCACGCCGTTTTTCGATATTTCCTGAAACGAAAATACGGGAGACCCTTTTTTCTCGTTAGCCTCGATTGCAAAGTTGACAAAAATATCTATAATTTCCTGCGGCACGGTTATTTCGCTTTCGATATTCAGTCCGTATTCGCTCCCGCCTGTAGGCACAACAGGCATACAGTCTTTTATCGTGTAGTCCGAAAATTTATAAGTCTTGCTTACAAACTCGTCTGCCCATTCCGCCAAAGGATCTGTTTCATCTTCGGGTGTCAGTTGGTGGTTCCCTATAAACACCTGAGAGTATCCGCCCGCCCAAATTGTACCGTCCGATATTCCTGCCTTGAATCCCTCAAAATCGGGTACGACCATATCTATAAGCACTTCGTCAGAGCCGAATTCTAAAATATTTTTGTCCAATACTTCATGATACAATGCCGTATCGACAATACGCCGGGCATAGTCCAAAACGCACTCTGCTTTTGCATAGGCGTTGGCGCGCGACGTTACCGTAATTTTGATTTGTTCCCCGAACGCTTTTAAGCAGTTGACCGTGGCGGTCAATGCGCCGTCGTTTTCGGGCGTTATAATGATATAATCGCTTGCCGTTTTCCCGCTTGCCCAATCGGAAGAAGGGTTGACGAAAGACACGCTCCAATCAACCGTTTTATTGTCTGCCGTTTCGGGGGTGATTGTCGCTTGCAGGGTGATACCTTCCGCGGCATTGCTTTCTTCGGCGACTGTCGTGGTAAATACCATATTTGAGGGCATTGCGTAAACCTTGCCGCTTTCCATTGCGTTTCCGTTACCGTCTGTTACGACCGCTTGTTCTTCCTGCGGCCGCGTGTCATTTCGGTTTTCGATACCGATAAAGATTGCCGCCATTACGCCGAATAGCAACACTGCTATGAGCGTAAATGCGATTATCCACTTGATTGTGTCCGATTTTTCGTGCTTGAATAGTTCGTGATTCATTGATACCTCCGAATTTGAATTTTTTGTTTTCAACGTTAGGCGGCTATCCGTTATTTTTATTCGCAAGTGGATTTTGCTTGCCGATTGCCGTCCAGTCGATAAATTTTGCCGCATCGTCTGCGCCAAAGTAATAGATAAAACGCCGCGCTGTTTCTTCTTCGACAGCTAAACCGTTCAAAAGCCTTTCAATTTCTGCCGCGTTTACGCCCATATTTCGAGCTAATATGGCGGTAGTCATTTTTTGTTCGCTCAAATAGTGTCGCAACAGTTCTTTTTTGATTTTCATTTTTCACGCTCCCGTTTTTAGTAGGCAGTTTTTTAGCCTCTATCTATAAGCACGGAAGAGGGGTGGTTATAAGGTTTTTTCTAAAAGTTTTTTTAATTTTTTCAGAAACGTCGCAAGTTGTTGCGTGATAGCGGGTTGCGAAACGCCTTTTTCCTTTGCGATTGCCGTTAATGTCATACCCCTGAAAAACACTTTTTCTGCCAAGTCTTTTTGCTTGTCCGATAACATTGCCATTGCTTTATGTATTCGCTTTTCGTCCTCGCTCCGCAACAGGACGAAGAGAGGATCTGAGGCAGGGCTTTCAAAATCTATCCCGTTTTCGTTCAGATATTCCAGTGAGATATGCCGCCGTGTTTCTTTCCAATGGTTGCGCTTTTCCTGTTGTACCAGTTCGGCGTATAAAGTGTAAAATTCGTCCGTAACCTCGATTTCGCTTGTCGTGCCGTCCGCAAAGCGGTATTTAATTGTTTGCATTGTTTGTCCGTTCCTCGATTTTCTGTTTTTGAAAACCGACTGAAACGGACAAATTTCGCAATAAAGAACGCCCGCCAGCCGAGAACTAAATCTCGATCTGACGGGCGCAAAAACATATTAAAAAAGCCCGACAAACTTCTGAACTAAACCAAGAGATTTAGCCCTGAAAATTTGTCGGGTTCATACTCTTTCGCGGAGAGTTTCAACACCTTGAACAAATGCCAGCCGTAGGCGAGCGTGCGCATACAACCCCGTTATTTCGCTTGATTTTGGGATATGTATTGCGCTTATTATGAACTGCCAAAGCATAAAAAAAGAATTGAGTGCGACATTTCTGCCCCCGAAAATAAATACTTTTGCTTTACTTTCGTACACCCAATTCTTTATCTTTACAGTTGTTTGATAGCCTTATGCTTTTTCGGCTATTGTCTTTTGAATGGTAATTTTGCCGTCCTTAATTTCAATCAGTATTTTAGCCCCGCATTTCGGACAATGTATCTCTATCGTTGAACTTTCATCAGCCTTCAAGAGCTTGTACCCACAGGTAGGGCAAACTATATACATTCTCATATTGCTCACCCCATTTTTTTCAGGGCATCAATATTTCCCGTTTGTATATATTGTATCCGCTCTAAAATTTCCTGTTCGGGTAAATCCCACCAACGCATAGACATTAAAGCCGCTATTGTTTCGTCTGAAAAACGTTTGCGAATAAGTCTTGCGGGAACGCCGCCGACAATGGAATAAGGCGGGACATCTTTTGTAACGACAGCGCGCGCACCAATAATTGCTCCGTCGCCTATCGTAATACCTGCAAGAATAACGGCTTCATAACCAATCCATACATCGTTGCCTATGATAATATCGCCTTTATTGTCCCATGCTTTATCTACCCAAAGACCGTGCTTCCATTCTTCATAGAATATCGGAAACGGATAAGATGCTAGCGAACGCATGGAATGGTTTGCGCTATTAAATAAAAACTTTGCACCACAGGCAATAGAACAAAACTTTCCTATTTTTAATTTATCGTGATTGATAGGATAATGATATAGAACATTATTCCTTTCAAAATCTTTCGGATCGTTCACGAAGTCATTATAAAACGTAAAGTCGCCAATTTCAATGTTTGGATTTGTAATTACATTTTTCAAATATACTGTCTGATTGTCCCATGTGCGAGGATATATTTTTTTGCTATCCGGAATAGCCATATAAGTCATCTCCTTTTATAAATTTTTTTCAGACTATTCCGGCAAAGACAATACAAAATTTCATCTTCATTTTCTCCTTATTAAAGATTATTGATTATTTCTTGTACTTCGTTAAAAAATCTGCACAAATGAAAACCGTCTGCGACAGCGTGATGAATATTCATAGATAGGGGTAAAAAGGTTTTGTTATTTTCAGTTTCATATTTACCCCAAGTAACAACGGGGGCGAGGTACTTACCCTCGTCAAAAACATGTATATCAAAGCACTTATACTTTACCCACGGTAAGCAAGATACATCAAATGTATTTGCAGGAATATTCGTCAAATCAAACGCGCGCAATGTTTTGTATCGCTCCCTGTTCGCAAGAAAACGGGCATGAAATTCAAACAAGTCGTCCGAATATTCCGTAACAAGTTTTACAAAACGGTTATCTTCCTTATGAAAATCTGCATAATACGGTGAGATATAATCCCAATGTATCAGGCTTCCGTTTTTATCCCAACTAAACTTAAACTCATCGTGAGTATTTATTACTTTTGATATAACCCATATCATAGAGGGATAAAACTTTAATCTATGAATGTGAATGTATTCGATAAGATTAGTTACATTCATATCGACGGTCATGCTCATAACATTGCGTAAATTGTCGATATAAAATCGGAAAAGATTGCCTCTTTCCCATGTGTCAATATTTACAACTTCGTACTTCATTTTTACCTCCTAAAATTTTAATAATTTTAGAAGGCAAAATACAGTCCCCGCTTCATACAGATACCTCCTTTCGGGTGGAATAATTATATTATAGCAGTTAAAGCATAACAAGTAAAATGCTTTCCAGGGGGCAAAAAATAAATTAAACTTTAATATTGCAACGCGGAAAAAATGAGAAATGTATTCATTGACAAAATTAGAGGGTTTTCGACAGTATATCTGTACTTATATAATAAGTACAAACTTGTAAATGAATTTAGTCAATGGTATAATAAATAATAAAACAAACTCCAAATTTGAGCCTTACAAAAGTTTTTGCTTGTGCTTAACCGCCTTGTGAGATTTTTTCGCCGCCTTGTGTTCTGATCAACGGGCAAGCAGTTGTATTTTTCGCGAGCGAAAAATCTCCACCGACAACTTCTTTTTCGCAAAGAGCGAAAAAGTATATCCCGTTGACATTCCACTGCGGCGGCGAGCTGTTCTGGTTAAGGCGGTTAAGCACAAAAGCACCGCAAAAATTAAATTACGGCGCACCTAGCGCCGAAAGGAGCAACCGCAATGAAAAACGCAGTCATATACGCCCGTTTCAGTTCACACGCGCAGAACGAACAATCTATCGAGGGGCAGTTGGCAGAATGCCGCGCCTTTGCCGAACGCAATAATTTGCGCATAGTCCACGAATACATAGACAGAGCCTTGACGGGTACGACGGACAAACGTCCCGACTTTCTGCAAATGATTGAGGACAGCAAGCGCAAAGGTTATCAGTACGTTATCGTCTATCAGTTAGACCGTTTTGCCCGCAACCGTTACGACAGCGCAACGTATAAAGCAAAGTTAAAGAAAAACGGCGTGCGTGTTCTCTCCGCGAAAGAGAATATCACAGACGACGCGAGTGGCATTTTGATTGAGGGCGTTTTGGAGAGTATGGCGGAATACTATTCGGCAGAACTTTCGCAAAAAATAAAACGCGGAATTTCTATATCCGCGTCAAAGTGTAAATATTTCGGTGGGAGCGTTCCTCTCGGTTACAAGGTGGACGAGCAAAAAAACTTTGTCGTAAATGAGGAAGTCGCGCCACTTGTCAAGACAATGTTTGAAATGCTTGTGGGCGGCAATACCTATGCCGACATAATTCGCTATCTGAATGAACGCGGCATAAAGACTTCACGGGGCGGCAAATGGAATAAAAGCAGTTTTCACCGCATTTTTTCTAATCGCCGCTATTTAGGAAAATACATTTATCACGGAGAAGAAATTGACGGCGGTATGCCGCGGCTCATCGACGACGAACTGTTTGCAGAGGCGCAAAAAGTATTGGCAAGGTATGCCGCCGCACCGTCTCGCGGTAAAGCAAAAGTCGAATATTTGCTCTCCGATAAACTGATATGCGGACATTGCGGCAACAAAATGACGGGTATCAGTTCCACGAGCAAAAACAAAACGACACATCATTACTACAAATGCGCGGGCAATAACAAAGGCATTTGCAAAAAACGGACTATCCGTAAACAGTTTATCGAAGATGAGGTCATCGACGCGATAGTGGGCGAACACAGCGTTTTAACCGATGAATTTATTGACCTTGTAGCCGCAGAAACTTACTTGCTTATCCAAGCGGAGCAAAACGACACCGAAATAAAGCGACTTGAAAACCTTGTCGCGGAAAACCAAAAGGCGATAAACAATCTTATGCAGGCGTTAATGCTCGGCAAAATCGCCGATACGATTTTAGCGCAAATCGAGAAATTAGAGAACGAAAACAAGGAATTGCAAGACACAATCGCCACCGAAAAGGCAATGCAGATAAATTACAATTATGCCGATATTCGCAAATGGCTGTTACATTTCCGCATATTGGACTATTCCAAAACAAAAAGCCGTAAAGCCTTGATAGACACTTTCATTTATAAAGTGATACTTTACGACGATAAAATGAAAATTTTGTTTCACCTCAAAGGCGGGCAACAGGGTGAATTACTGTTAAATCTCATTTTCCCCGATTATCCCGACGGAAACGGCGACGACGGCGAGAACGCTAAAAAAATGCCCGAAAATGAAAAAGAAACCGACAAAGCGGTTTCTAATTCTGACGTAAACGCAGAGTGTGCGTATACGTCGCGTTTGGTGGAGATGATCAGACTCGAACTGACTACCTATACGTTGCGAACGTATCGCTCTACCGGGTGAGCTACATCCCCAAATGCCTTATTATTATAACGGATATTTTTAATTTTTTCAATCATTTTCAGCTATATTTTTGAAAAAAAACAAAATTTTTTATCAGTATGAAATGAAACGATTTTTACGGTCAGGAGGGTAGGCTTGGAAAACATCGGTTTGAATGGAAAGATTCGGAAAGGATGGCGGGGATTTGCGGTCCCTGCTTGACACGTTTTTTTAAATCAGCTATAATAATGGAAAGAAAATCAAGCGGAAGAGGGTAGAAAAAAGGGGATTCGATATGGATAAGGTAAATAATGTGGCGGTTCTGATCGATGCGGAAAACGTATCGTCGGGAAATGCAAAACAGATTTTTGACGAAGCGTCCAATTATGGAAATATTATTGTTAAGCGCATTTTTGCCGATTGGTCGAAAACGTCGGTAAAGGGCTGGAAGGAAGAAGTGAACAGATATTCCATGACGGCGGTACAGCAGTTTGAGGTCCAGCCTCGGAAAAATACCATTGACATCGCTTTAATTATCCAGGCTTTGATCATTCTCTTTGAAAAAGATGTGGATGTTTTCTGCATTGCGGCAGGAGATTCCGATTATACCCGTTTGGTGCGTGAATTGCGCGAACGCGATAAGACGGTGATCGGAATGGGGGGACGCAATGTTAATCAAAGTTTTGTAAATGCATTTAACGAGTTTATTTATCTTGATTCCGGTACCGAACAAAAGCCGACCGTGCAAAAGGTTCAAAATTTGAAGTTCAAAGCTTCGCAGCCTGTCATGCAGCCGTTGCCGTCAGCCGAAACAGAGATCCTTGACAATAAGCGCAAGAGTGATCTGCACAATATTATCGATCGAATGATCGACAACAACGGCAAAGCTTTTTATGCGCAGATTTCTTCGGAGATGAAACAAAAGTATTCGGATTTTATACCTAAAAATTTCGGCTGTAATTCTTTTAAAAAATTGATGGAAAAATTGACGCCGTATCTTAAAAAATACAGTATAGGAACGGATGCGGCGGGAACTACCATGTATCTTTATCGCAGAGAAAAGAAATAAAGAGGAGAAAAAGAATGTCGGAAGCTGATCTTTATAAATTTTTTTCTTCTTACGACGGCGAAGCTGATTTTTCAGATTTTACGCCGGAAGAATTGCAAAATTTGTTGCAACAACAGGAAGGGAAAAAGTCTTTTAAAGAAAAATATTTTGAATATTACGATGATGTCAAGAGTCAGTCGCTGAAAAAACAGGACTGGTAAAAAGCATGCGGCGGAAATTTATCTTTTTCCGCCGCATGCTTTTTAAAACAGGTCGGAAACTTTAATAGTTTCTTTCTTCTGAACAGTCTTTCATTTGCGCAAAGAATCGCCCGGTGGAGAAGCCGTTTTTTGCTCTGGTTTGCATAGCAGATTTTCTGACAGATCGCCATGATCGCATTGCCGTGCAATGAAAAATGATATTGTGATGAAATTATTGAATAGGGGTATCTTAGCGATTGACTTTTGTTAAGAGGTTGGCTAAAATATTTAACAATTAAGAACTTAACTTCAGAAGGAGGAAGAAATGGAAGCGAGTGCTTTTTTACGAGAGATATATCGTATAAATAAGCGGTTGGAAGAAGTTAAAATTTTTGATGACAAATTGACTTTAAACAATACGGAAATGCAGATGGTGCGGGAAATTATTTTGGCGAAGGAATCGGGCAGGCGGCTGATATCGAGCCGTTTGGCGAAAAATTTAGGCATTACGCGTTCGGCTGTTTCTCAGATGGTCAATAAAATGGAAGATCGGAAAATAGTTTGTCGTGTACCGGATGCAAAGGACCGTAAGATCGCTTATATTGAGCTGAGCGAAAAGGCATTGGACGCTTACAATCAGATGAAAGAGCGGGTCAATCTCTTTGTGCAGAAGATTATAGATCGGTTGGGCGAAGGCAAGGTCGGTGATTTTCTGACCAAAGCGAATGAGTTTTTGGATGTATGCGGCGAGGTTTTGCAGGAAATGCCGAAGCAATCGCAACAGGAATGTGTATGAAAGTGTCGGAAAACAAAGATAAAAAATCTTGCGATAAAGTAGAATCAGGAGAATGAATTTATGGCGCAGGCAATATTGAAATTGGACAAAATCACAAAAGATTATAAGGTGGCAGATTCTGTTGTTCATGCTTTAAAGGGTGTTAGCCTGAGTTTTCGGAAGAAGGAGTTTGTCTCTATTCTCGGGGCATCCGGATGCGGCAAAACGACGTTGCTGAACATTGTGGGCGGGTTAGATAAATACACTTCGGGCGATCTTGTCATCAAGGGTGTTTCGACAAAGCACTATAAAGACGGGGATTGGGATGCATACCGCAATCACAGTATCGGATTTGTGTTTCAGTCATATAATCTGATTCCTCATCAGACAGTGCTCGGAAACGTGGAATTAGCGCTGACGTTGTCGGGCGTATCGGTGCAGGAGCGGCGTTTGCGCGCGACGGAAGCATTGCAGCGCGTGGGACTCGGAGCAGAATTGAACAAGAAGCCGAATCAGCTTTCGGGCGGACAGATGCAGAGGGTCGCGATCGCGCGTGCACTTGTGAACAATCCGGAAATCCTGCTTGCAGATGAGCCTACGGGGGCATTGGATACCAAAACCAGCGTTCAGATCATGGATCTGATCAAAGAGATCGCAGGAGAGCGGCTGGTGATCATGGTAACGCACAATCCGGAGCTGGCGCGGCAATATTCGTCCCGTATCGTCGAACTGAAAGACGGAACGGTGATATCGGATTCCAATCCGTTTACGGAAGATGAACAGGCGGAAGAGGAAACGGCTGCGGCAGAGAAAAACAAGCCGGGCAAGGAAGATGCAAAAAGTTCCAAAGCAAAGAAGAAAGCAAAGACGAGCATGAGTTGGTTTACGGCACTTCGCCTGAGCGGAAGAAATCTTCTGACCAAAAAGGGCAGGACGTTGGTTACCTCGATTGCGGGAAGCATCGGAATCATCAGCGTGTGTCTTGTACTGGCGCTTTCAAACGGGTTTAATAATTATATCCGCAAAACGGAAGAAGATATGCTGTCGTATTATCCGATCGAGATCAATGAGACGTCGCTCGATCTGACGCAGGCGATGACGAGTTTTATGGGCGGCGGGACGAAACTGGATATCGGAGAGAAGATCGAAGATAAGGTCTACATAAATTCCTTTTTGACGCAATTGGCACAAGGAATGACGACGTCAAACGATTTGAGCTCGAACAATGTTGCGGATATTTCCGGGCAGAAAATGAGTTATCTTGCATATGTAGACGCAATGCCGCAAGATTATTACAATGCGATCACGTACGGATACGGCGTATCTCTGACGCGGAATCTGTTTACGGATCTTCGGGTCGGGTCCACGACGGTAAGCTCCGGAATGGGGTTGGGCGACCCGGTCTATTATGATTATCATATTTCCCTGGCTGAATTGCGCAATTATTATACGACGATTCTGACCAGTACGCAAACGCAGTACGGATCGCTCACGCGGTTTGTGGATTATTTTACGGATGTAGTCAATTTTATGCCCGGGACAGGGAATGTATCGGACGAAAATTACGGAGAATATATTCTTTCGCAATACGATGTTTTCGGCGAATTTCCTGACGCTTCGGATGAAGCGGTGCTCGTGGTAGGGTCCAGCAATGATGTGATCGATCTGACGATGGCGCAGCTCGGATATTTAGATGAAGAAAACTTTTTGGGATTATTCCAAAGCGGATTGGAAGGCAATGATATCATGGAGATCCCTTTCGAAGATATTCTGAGTAAGACGTTTACATTGTACGACAATGACGAGGTGTTCACGGAAACGGACGGGGGCGCTTACCGTTATGATTTCAATGCATATCACGAAGTCTCACAAAAGCCGTCGGGCAAGGGTACGGAAATCAAAGTTGTCGGGATTTTGCGGCTGAAGGACGGTCTGACGTACGGATGTCTGGGTGAGGGGTTGAATTTGACGGAACAGTTATTACATGAGTATCTGGAGCGGAATGCACAGACGGGTATCGTGCAATATCTGAATGCAAATCCCACGGCGGAAATCGATACTCTTGCCGGATACGTTCCGTTGTTTAATTTATTGATGGGCAATGCGACCGGGATGCCTGTGCAGCAAGAACGTGTGTTTTCCAAAGAAAGCGTTGCAAGCACAGCGGGGTTGGTTCGCATTTTGGGAGGAGATATGACTCCCAATTCTGTCCAGATCTATGCGATGGATTTTGATACAAAAGATTTGATACTCACCTATCTTGATCAATGGAACGATGCGGTGAACTCTGCCAGACAGGCATATTATGATGCGAACGGGAGCTACGACGGATATGACGGTCCGTCTGAGGTCAAGTATACGGATACGGTCGGCGTACTGATGGGGCTGATGCAGACGATCCTGGATGCGATCACATATGTTTTGATTGCGTTTACGGGGATCTCGCTTGTAGTTTCGACCGTTATGATCGGCGTGATCACCTATGTTTCGGTGGTGGAGCGCACCAAGGAGATCGGTATATTGCGGTCGATCGGGGCGCGTAAAAAAGATATTAAGCATATGTTCAATGCGGAGACGTTTATTATTGGTTTCTGTGCCGGAATGATCGGTATCATCGTGGCATATTTGCTGGAATTGCTGATCAATGCGATCCTGACGCCTCTGACAGGGATTGCGGGGCTTGCTTCATTGACATGGTATGCCGCGTTGATCATGGTCGTCATCAGTGTTGTTCTGACGCTGATATCGGGACTTTTGCCCGCTTCGGCGGCGGCAAAGCGCGATCCTGTCATCGCATTGCGTACGGAATAAACCGGGTTTTCAAAATTTTACGGGTGTACGGAGCCGCAATCTGTATTGCGGCGCTGTAGACCCGTATCAGGGAAAGTATATGCGATACCGCGGCCGTAAAACATTTACGGCCGCGGTATCGTCTTAAAAATGATCGAACGGGTATTATTTTATGATCATAAGCCCTAAGATTTATCGCAGAAGGACGGGAAAGCGGAAAAGAGGGAGGAGACGAGAATAAGAGGAGAGAAATGTGATAAAATCACGAAAAAATAGTTTTTTCCGCGGCAGTGCTTGACAAATGCTGATATGCGGAATATAATGGCAATGAAAACTGAATATCCGGTAAGTAAGGCTCTTACGGGGATATGGGCTGTTGCCGCAGAGCGATGGAGACATCGTGCGCAGGTCTGAACAGGTTGCGTCGAAAGCAAGGCGCGACATAATACAGCTTCACCGCCCCTTAAAGTTAAAGCTCAAACGGTGCAAAGACGATTGAATACAGCCGCGCGCCGTTTTGGCGCGCGGCTGTATTCGTACGATCGCGGCAATATTGCCGGGCGAGACAGAGAACTTTCCAAACGCGGCAGCGGAGGGAGTGCTGTTTTCGGAAAGTCGGAAGATGAGGACGAGAGCGAACCGCAGGAACTGAAACGCGGAAAGACTTTTCCGTTACGGAGGATATTTAGTAATAAAAAAGGAGGATTCGAACATGGACGAAGGATGCGGCAGCCGAAGTAAGAACCGAACGCGGTGCAGGGATGATGCGTTGTGTGTATCCGTTCGCCCGTTCGGATGACTTCGGCTACCTCTCCGATGACAAATCGAAGGAGGTGGCTATCATGGCAAAAAAAATCAGGAGACTGTTTCTTGCGGGCATTGCGGAGAGCGTGATGCGTGCGGAAGAGGCAAAGGCGAGACTGAAAAACGCGGCGCTGTCCGCGCCGGAAGATGTCCGCGATATTTTGGGTACGGCGGAGGACGGGCTTACGCATGCGCAGGCGGAACAGATGCGGCAAAGATACGGAGCAAACGTTCTGCCGACGGCGCGGAAACGGGGCGTATTCGGGAGGCTGGCTGCGGCGTTCGTGAATCCGTTTACGGCGATCTTATTTGTATTGGCGCTGGTTTCGGTCATGACTGACATTGTCTTTGCCGCTCCGGGAGAGAAAAATTATATGACCGTGCTGGTGATTTCGTGCATGGTCGGGGTATCGGGGATCCTGCGTTTTGTGCAGGAGACGCGAAGCTCGAATGCGGCGGCGAAGCTCGCGGCGATGGTTTCGGCAAAATGCGATGTTCTGCGCGGCGAACGGCAGGAGATCGACTCTTCCGATCTGACGGTCGGGGATATCGTTTATCTTTCCGCGGGCGATATGATCCCGGCAGATCTGCGGATTCTGACGGCGAAAGATCTGTTTATTTCACAGTCTTCGCTGACGGGGGAAAGTGTGCCCGAAGAAAAAAATCCCGCGCCCGTATCGTCGTTTGCGTCCGTTTCCGCGTGTGAAAACCTGGCGTTTTGCGGCACGAACGTCGTAAGCGGAAGCGGTACGGGGATCGTTTTGGCGACAGGTGCCGATACGGTGCTCGGAAGTACGGCAAAGACTCTTTCGAAAAAACCGGAAAAGACGGCATTTGAAAAGGGTGTAGCGTCGGTCTCGCACATTCTGATCCGGTTTATGCTGTTCATGGTCCCCGTCGTTTTCTTGATCAACGGCATCACGAAAGGGGATTGGCTGGACGCCGCATTGTTTGCCGTAAGTATTGCGGTGGGGCTGACGCCCGAGATGCTGCCCATGATCGTTACGACATGCCTGGCCAAGGGAGCGGTTACGCTTTCGCATAAGAAAGTTGTGGTAAAGAATATGAATGCCGTTCAGAATTTCGGATCCATGGACATACTCTGTACGGACAAAACGGGTACGCTCACGCAGGATAAAGTGGTATTGGAATTGCACCTGAACGTGGATGGGAAGGAAGACGCGCGCGTTCTGCGGCATGCTTTTTTGAACAGTAATTACCAGACAGGTTTGAAAAATCTGATGGACGCGGCTGTGATCGAACGCACGCGCGAGTTGTGCGCTTCGGGTGAGATTTTGGACGACGTACTTAAAAATTACAGTAAAACGGATGAGATCCCGTTTGATTTTGAGCGGCGCAGAATGAGCGTAGCGGTACAGGACGGTGCGGGGAAAGTACAGCTCATTACGAAAGGAGCGGTGGAAGAAATGCTCGCGGTCTGCTCCTATGCGGAATTGGACGGCAAAGTTCTTGACCTGACGGATGAAGTGAAAGCGCGCGTGCGCCGTTTGTCGGAGAGCCTGAACGAGCGCGGGATGCGCGTGCTGGCTGTGGCGCAAAAGCGGTTGGAAGCAGGTGCGCAGCTGCGGGTCGCGGATGAGTGTTCGATGGTGTTGATCGGCTGCCTTGCATTTTTGGATCCCCCCAAATCGACCACAGTGCCGGCACTGGACAGACTCAAAGCTCTCGGAGTGCGCGTAAAGATCCTGACTGGAGACAATGAAAAAGTTACGGCTTGCATTTGCCGTAAAGTGGGACTGGATGGCGAACATGTCTTATTGGGCGGAGAGCTGGAAGAACTCAACGACGAAGAGCTTGCCAAAGCGGCGGAGAAGGCGTCCGTGTTTGCGAAACTTTCCCCGGCTCAGAAAGAGCGGGTCGTACGTGTGTTGCGTGAAAACGGGCATACGGTAGGCTTTATGGGCGACGGCATCAACGATGCTCCCGCAATGCGTGCGGCGGATGTCGGTATTTCCGTGGATACGGCGGCGGATATCGCAAAGGAATCGGCGGACGTGATTTTGCTGGAAAAGGATCTGACGGTGGTTGCGGACGGCGTTGCGGAAGGAAGAAAGACATACGCGAATATGATGAAATACATCAAGATCACGGCTTCTTCCAATTTCGGAAATGTTTTTTCCGTTTTGGCGGCGAGTGCTTTTCTGCCGTTTTTGCCGATGCGTTCCGTACAGTTGGTGCTTCTGAACCTCGTTTACGATCTTTCCTGCACGGCAATGCCTTGGGACAATGTGGAAAAATCGTGTCTGGAAAAGCCGTCGGAGTGGGATTCCAAATCGGTAACGCGGTTTATGATCCGCTTCGGACCGCTCAGTTCTTTGTTTGATATTCTCACCTACGTATTGCTGTTTTTCGTTGTTTGTCCTGCGGTTTGCGGCGCGCAGTTTGCGGCGATCACGGACAACGCACTGAAAATGCAGTTTATCGCATTGTTCCAGACGGGGTGGTTCATCGAGTCGATGTTTACGCAGACGCTGGTCATTTATATGCTCCGCAGCCCGCATTTGCCTATAGGGAAAAATCGGGTTTCCCTGCCCGTATTGGCATTGACTCTGTGCGGTATCATTTTCCTGACGGCGGTGCCCTTTACGTTCGGTTCGGCGATCGGGCTTTGCCCGCTGCCCGCGGTGTATTTTGCTATGCTTGCGGGGATCGTCTTATCATATATGCTGTTGACAACTTTTGTCAAAAAAATGTATGTAAAAAAATACGGAAAACTCATATAACGGTGCGTTGTTTTGTATTTTTGTGCGGCATTCGAAAAAACGGAAAGGATCGCAGCAGTGTGAAGGCTTTATCCGAGTGAAAGAGTTAGACGAAAAAAGATGCGCGTCGGAGCAAAATGCACCGACGCGCATCGGGTTCGTATTGAGACCGATCCCAAAATATCGAAAAGGAACAAGAATATAAAAGGCAGGAGAACGGTGGCTCCTGCCCTCATTGGGTTTATTCTGTTTTTTCTTGAAGAAGTGTCCAGGTTATTCCTGCGCAAGCGGAAAGCGTGGGTTCGAAATCGTGTCTTATAAGTTTTTCGATAAATCCGAGGGAGGCCCTCTGTACGGCCGCGACGCGCAGAGCCATGCATTCGGATTTTAAAAATTCATCCAGATTTTTCAGTTCGTCGCGTTTTTTTTGATGCGCGAGCCGCGCGTATGTCCGAACGATCCTGTCGCAGATAAAATCAAAGCCGCATTTGTATTGCGAAGCTGCGAGCGTGCCTCTGATGTTTGTGAAGTAGTTTATCAGATCGCGTAGTTTGTCTGTCGTTAGCGGGTCGGAAGCTGTATTGCGATAAAAGGGCGAACAATTGCTGAAATAAAATGACTGCGCGGACAATGCCGGGGCAAACGGAAAGGGCATGGGGAATCGGTCTGTCGTTTTGCTGATTTTTGTGTACAGTTCATGCCTGATCGCGCATCCGAACGTCAGGAAATGATCGGGATTTTCAAAAAAGGCGGAAATATTTTGTTCTTTGGGGACGGCATGATTTTTTTGATGCAGCGAAAACAGGATGGCGTCTTCGCTGTGCTCGTTGAGTGATTTATAAAATTCGACAGCCTGTTCGCAGGGACGGCAGAATCGGTCGGCAAATAAAATATATTGTCCGGACGGCTGTGCGTCGGGAGCGTCCGTTTTCAGGTAAGGGAAAGCCGCGGCCGCTTCCTGCGCTCCGGAAAGGATCGCCTGCGCGTCTTGCGGAAGGGCGATCAGAAGCTCTCGTGCGTAACGCTCTCCTTCGATGATCAGCGTTACGGGACGCAGTGTGTCTTTGACCGCAGATGGCTGTTCGGTTGTCTTTTTTCGCCGTGAGAACAATCCCATAAGAAGCTCCTTTTTGTTATTTTAACATATTTGGAGGCTTTATACAAGCGGGTTCAGATAAAAAACAATTTTTTGCTTGCAGATAACTTGGCGGAACGGATCTGCGCCTGAGACGATCATAGCCCTTGGCTGGGCCGATTGCGAAAAGAGCCCGAAAGGGAAAATTACCCTGATTTATGCGGACGGGAGCGGAATTTTTGTTTTGCGTATCGGATATGTGAAAACAGACGGAGTCGGTGCTGAAAAAGTGTTTTGCCGTTCTTCAGGGCTCTCCATGTCGGAATTTGGAGGGAATTCGGCGGTTTGTTTTTATATAAAATCGATTGCCGTTTCCTGAAAATCGTGCTATAATTTATTTCATGATAGATTGGAAAAAAATACGGGCGGTTATTTTTGATCTGGACGGCACACTGATCGACAGTATGGAGATCTGGCGCGAAGTAGACGAAGAGTTTTTTGCACGCCGCGGCATGCAGGTTCCCGAAGGGTATCAGGCGGCGATCGCGCATATGGGCTTCCGTGAATGTGCGGCGTATACGGTTCGCAATTATACTCCCACGGAATCGGAAGATGCACTGATTGAGGAATGGCAGGCTTTATCGATGTCCAAATACGGAGCGAAGGACGGGGCAAAGTATTTTAAGCCGCGGGCGGTGGAGTTTGTCCGTCTGTTGCGTGCGAAAGGAATGAAACTTTGTGTGGCGACGGCTTCCGCTCCGGAGTTTTATCTCCCCGTTTTACGGGCGGGCGGCGTCGAAAAATTGTTTGACGCGTTTGTTACGGTGGAAGATGCAGGGAAAAACAAGAGCTTCCCCGACATATTTTTAAAGAGTGCGGAAAAGCTTGCGGCAGATCCGTCGGAGTGTATCGTATTCGAAGACAATCTGGCGGCGCTTCTGGCGGCAAAAAAGGCGGGCATGCAGACGGCTGCCGTATACGACGCGCAGACGGTTGCGCAGCATGCGCAACTGCGTCGGGAAGCGGACGAATTTGTCGAAACATTCGGGCAAATGATACAGGAAATCAACGGAGAGGAATAAAGAATGTATAAATCCAAACTCAGTCTGATAGAGACGGAGAAGGCTATAAAAGAGATCAAAACAGTATTTGAAAAGACGCTGTCGGATGCGCTGAATCTTACAAGAATAAGTGCTCCGTTATTTGTATCCAGGGCAAGCGGACTGAATGACAACCTGAACGGTGTGGAACGGCCTGTGTCATTCGATATCAAGGCGACGGGCGAAACGGCGGAGGTTGTGCATTCTTTGGCTAAGTGGAAGCGCTATGCCTTGGCAAAGTATCGTTTCGGCGTTCGGTTCGGACTCTATACGGACATGAACGCGATCCGCCGCGATGAGGATTTAGATAACCTTCATTCGATTTATGTCGATCAGTGGGACTGGGAGAGCGTGATACGTCGGGAAGATCGCACGATCGGATTTTTGAAAGAAACCGTCCGAAAGATCTATGGCGCATTGCAGATCACGGCAGAGGAGATCTGCCGGGAATTTCCGCAGCTGGATAATTATCTGAGTGAAGATATCTCGTTTGTAACGACGCAGGAGCTGGAAGATATGTATCCCGACCTGACGCCCAAGCAGAGAGAGACGGAATATGTCCGAAAGAACGGTTCGGCATTTATCATGCAGATCGGCGGCAGACTGAAATCGGGACAGAAGCATGACGGCAGGGCGCCGGACTACGACGACTGGAACCTGAACGGAGATATCGTGCTGTATTATCCGGTATTGGATTGCGCGTTTGAAATCTCGTCGATGGGGATCCGCGTAGACGAACAGAGTCTGGTCAAACAGCTGAATGCGGAAAATTGCGCGGATCGTCTGCAGTATCCGTTCCACAAGGCGCTGGTTGCGGGAGAACTCCCTCTGACGATGGGAGGCGGGATCGGCCAGTCGCGGCTTTGTATGTTTTTATTGAATAAAGTGCACATCGGAGAAGTTCAGGTTTCTCTGTGGGATAAAAAAACAGAAGAATATTGTAAAGAGAATCATATTCCGCTGATGTAAAGGGCGGAATAAAAGGAGTATAAAGATGGATACGATTCGTTTGGAAAACAAAGGCAAGACAAAGATGATTGCGCATCGCGGATTGAGCGGTATCGAGCTGGAAAATTCGCTGGCTGCGTTCGTTGCGGCCGGGAACCGCGATTATTACGGTGTGGAAACGGACGTGCATGTAACGAAAGACGGAAAATATGTAATTTTCCATGACGACCGGAGCGGACGCGTTGCCGAAAAAGATATAGCTTTGGAAGAGGTGGAATTTTCACAGATCCGTTCTTTGCGTTTACAGGAACGCGGCACGGAGGGCGGATATACGGATATGCAGAAACCGCTTTCGCTGAGCGAATACCTTCGGGTGATCCGCCGTTACGAAAAAGTGGCGGTCGTGGAACTGAAAAACCCGATGAAAAAGGAAAGTATTTCAGAAATCACGGATATTTGTGCAAAGGAATACGATCTGAATCGCATCGTCTTTATTTCTTTCACGTATGAAAATCTTCAGACGCTGCGCGAAATTCTTCCCGATCAGCACGCTCAGTTTCTGACGGGTGCTATCTCTGATGAATTGATCGCAAAGCTGAAAAAAGATCGGTTCGGTTTGGATATTCTTTATACATCTTTGAACGAAGAATGGGTAAAGAAGCTGCATGCCAACGGGATCGAGGTCAATTGCTGGACATGCGACGATCCGGAAGCCGCAAAAAACCTGATCGCTTGGGGAGTGGATATGATCACCTCCAACATTTTGCAGTAACCGTTGAAGCAATGTCAACGTAAAAATTTGGCAGTAAAGAGCGGCGCGCAGAATTTTCTGCGATCCGCTTTTAAAGTAACAAAACAAGAAACAGCCGGCATTTCAAATTAATAAGTTTATAAAAAGTTGTAAGACTTTTCTTGAAAAAAGCGCCGAAACGGCTCGTGCAGATTCTGTCCGTAAAAACCGATCCGATAAAGCTGCTCCCGCCCGAAAGCGATTTAGATCGGAAGACATTTGTAAGCGGAAGGGGTTCCGCAAAACAAATACGTTTTCAGAACAGTTTGACCGCAGTAATGTTTTTTTCTTGCAAGGAAGGCAATCTTTTTCGGAAAAAGGTGATTGGCGCAAGAAAGATCGATTATTTTGCTTTAGAAGCGGAATTAAAGTTTAAACGGAAAAAGGAAATAAAAATGCCGCAAAACATCGATTTGCGGCAAGAAGAATCAGAGCTTTGGCTCTTTCGGTTCACGATTTTTATATGCGACGACGGCGTGAGCGAGCTGGTCGGGGCAGGAAGTATTGTTCCTGCATTTGATGCCTTTGAGGGCTGACTCGACTTCTTCGAGTGTTTTGCCCTCGACAAGGCGGGATACGCCTTGCAGATTTCCGCTGCAACCGCCGATAAATTTCACGTTGTGGATTTTATTTTGGTCATCGACGTCAAAGATGATCTGACGGGAGCAAGTACCTTTTGTATTATAAGTGAACATAGTTGTATTACCTCTGTAAGGGGAGAAAGAAGCAGACGGCTCAGTCTACGAGATTTTCGTAGATGACTGCATAGACATCCGCGGCTTTCAATTCCCATTTTTTGTAGATATTTTGTGCCGTTTTACGGTCGGGCACGACGAATTTTAATTCCAGCATAGGCTGGGCAGGCGCAAGTATCCGCAGAAAGACGGTATAAGTTCCGTCCTTGTTCTGGTAGTAATCGGATTTGCATTCCTGGCGATTCCGGTAGCGCGCACTGTTGTTTTTGACGAATACCGATATTTCTTCTCGGGTGCTTTTCGGAATATTGATGTAAAAATTGGCAAGACAGCTTCTGCCGTCCGGAGTAATAGTATAGAGAGTATCGTCGTTGGTTTCTACCGTGCAGATAAAGCCGTCTTCCAAAAGTTGAGAGATGATCATGACACAGTCCATGTAATTGATCCAGTCATTGCTGGTGGAACACATATCGATGATCGTGCGTTCGGATAGGGCGCTTTCCATTTTGTCGAAGACGAAAAGCAATATTAATTTGTTTATAAATGTTTCGCCTTGGATCTGCATGGAAATCACCTGAGAGATTTTTCTTTACGGACAAAAAATCCGCTTTTTAAGAAAAAGCGGATAATTTCTGCCCCCTGTGCAAACGTAGATTGAATCCGCCGTATTAAGCGAATTTTTTAAGGGCTGCAACGAGGTCGTCGCAGTTATCGGAGTGAATCTCGACGACAAGAGGTTTGGACAGGTCGAGACTGAAAATACCGAGAATGGATTTTGCGTCTACGACATATTTATCGCTCTTCAGATCGATCTCATAGGGATAATCCTGCACGATTTTAACAAACTCTTTGACGTTCTGAGCCATTTGCAGAGAAATTTTTACGGATTTCATAAAAGCCCTCCAAATTTGATTTTCTATATTATACATAAATTTTTCGGGAAAAGCAAGATATTTGCGAAAATTAACTTAATAAATTCTGATTTTTGTGCTATAATGATAACCGGCGGAGAAAAGTTGTAAAAACTGCACAGAAAAAAGGAGATAGTATATGGATACGGGCAGGGAACAGATCGATTTGTTTTTGCGTCGCTGCGACGAATTGATGCAGTCGAAATTTATCATAGCAGACACGAAGATCGGGGAACTTTTGCAGGCAATCGCCGCATCCGATCTTTTGTATGCTTTTTTCAGGGACATCACGAAGGATTTTGATTATCCTGCGGCGAAAAACAAATATATGCACTATGCCCCGTACGGAAAGACGCAGAAAAAATTGCTGTTTCCGGAAGATCCTGCGGAAAAGCTCGCGTTCATATTTTGCCTTTTGATGGAATTCGACAACAAGACTTTGGACTTGGGCAGATTTTTACAGGAATATTTTTATGAAGACGGAAGCTTCTATGAAAGTTTCTATGCCTTTTGCAACCAAGTCGTAAAACCTTTCAAAAATGCGGTCAGAGTCATGTTCAGCGATTCTTTCGAGACGGCGTCTTTGACGTCGGAAACGCAGGATTCGGGATCATCCAAACGCAAAAAGAAAGGGACGTATGGTTGTTTCAGTGTTGAAGAGGAGCGCAGACAACTCTACTCGTCCTTGCTTCCCGATGAAAAGAAGGTGGACGGCATGCTCTTGCTAAATGCGCTGGAGAAGGCCAAAGATAAAGCACTGCAGGCAGCGCTTTTGTGCGGATACTTTTATTTTGCGCAGGCGGCGGGAAGAAAGCAGGCGGCGGAACAGGCAGCGGCAGAATTGGAAAAGAGGAAGGAACGGTTATGAATCTGACGGAAAAGACGATTAAAAAGAATGTGGTATACCGAGGAAAGATCATCGTGGTTCGCTGCGACGATGCGCAGCTCCCGAACGGAAAGCCGTGCACGCGTGAAATGGTGGATCATCCCGGCGGGGCCTGCGTGTTGTATGTGCGGGACGGAAAGATCCTTTTGGTTCGGCAGTTCCGATATGTATACGGCGAGGAATTGCTGGAAATACCGGCAGGGAAACTGAATCCCGGGGAAGATCCTGCAGCTACGGCCGCAAGGGAACTGGAAGAAGAAACGGGTTGGATCCCCGAGAAGGTTGAACATTTGTATACGATGTATCCCACGCCCGGATACACCAATGAAAAAATTTATATTTATCGTGCGGAAGGTGTGCGGGAGGGTACGGTTCATCCGGATGCGGACGAGTTTGTCTGCGCGGCCTTTTATCCCGTGGAAGAAGTGGCGAAAATGATCCGGGACGGAATCATCCGCGACGCAAAGACGATTATAGCCGTGCAAAGATATCTGCTCGATCATTCCGGCCGTTGAATGACGGTCAAAAAACAGTCGGGACGTACGAGAAATTCGTATACGTATATTGAATTTTTGTATTCCGGTGAAGGGCTTTAAATATTTTAAAAATCGAGTCTGAAACAAATGCGCCGCAGCGGTTTTTTCGCTGCGGCGCATCTGTGAAAACGTTTTTTTATAAAAAGTTGTGCTTTGCGTTAGAGTTTCCTGGCGCAATGAAATTTTTTTGTGATTATTTATAATTTAGGTGTGATCTATGGATGTTTAAGTCAGACGCCCGTTTGCGCAGATACTGTGCAAACGGGCGTAAAATCAAAAGCGCCTGCGGCATTGCCGCAGGCGCTTTTGTGAATCAGGGACAAAAGGGGATTTCGTTCAACGGAGAGGCTTATTTGCAGCCGCAGCCGTTGCCGAACATATTGCACAGGCCGCCTTTTTTGCATACGCAGTAAGCGATGGCGAGAATGACGGGCAGATAGCAACTGTCGAGAATGTTATTCAGGATTCCGCTCTGCGAGCAGCACAGGATGAGCAAAAGGATAAGGATCCACAGGCAGCTGTTGCCGCCGAAGTTTCCGAAACAACCGTTCATTAAATTTTTCCTCCTGGTTTGCCGCAGCAGGAATGTTTTATGTATTTATGCATGCTGCGGCCGTTATTTTGGCACCGTCTGCGGAGATTTACAAGTCCGCATCGGATGTCTTATACTCATATGTATTCTTTGGCGAAAAAAAATGTTACGAAAATTACATTCGGACTGATAAAATTTTGCAATTCTCTGATTTTTTTATGAAATTAACGCAAAATGATGGAGAAGAAACTGTGCGGAAAAAGTTTTCACTTTCATTTACTTGCCATCGAGGACCGTTTTTGATATAATTATATACCATAGCAGGAAAATTTGTTCCGGTCATATCCGCGGGGAACGCGGCATAAGCATAGATATGCGCGGGGACGGCACTGTAGATCAGGCTGAATTCCGAAAACGCATAAATACATTTTTTTCACGGATATTCTCAAGGGAAATCCGATGGAGGCAATTTATGAAAAAGACGGCTTTTTTCACTTCGAAGAACATTGCTTTTCTTGCGGTTCTTCTGGCGCTGGTCATCGTGTTGCAGATCGTGGGCACGCTGATCGGAAACCTTGGCGTAACGGCGCCGAGTCTTGTGCTGATCCCGATCGTGCTCGGCGCGATTCTTCTCGGACCGCTTGCGGGAGGGATTCTGGGGTTTGTGTTCGGTCTCGTAGTCGTTCTGGCGGGAATAACAGGTTTGGACAAGTTTACGCTGATCCTGTTTACGGATCACCCGTTCCTTACGATTTTGCTTTGCCTTTTGAAAGGCGCGGCGGCAGGGGTTGTTTCCGGATTTGTTTTCAAGGCGCTGCGCGGTAAAAGCGAGGGGGCGGCAGTTGTAACGGCGTCGTTGGTTGCCCCGATCGTAAATACCGGATTGTTTATTTTGGGCGCGCTGCTCATGAGCGATACGCTGAATGCCAATTTTGTGGCGGACGGACAATCGGTTCTGTATTTTCTGGTCATCGGGTGCGCCGGATTGAATTTTATTTTTGAATTCATAATCAATGCGGTGGCGTCTCCGGCGATCTATACGGTAGTGCGCGTCGTGGGAAAGATGATGCGCAGCCGTGCAGGGAAAGTGCGGAAGGAACAGCCCGCAGACGATGTGAAAGACAAGGTTTCCGAAGAGAGCGGAATAGTACGGAAGGCTGAAGAAAAATAATACGGACGGTGCGGCAAATGATTTTGTGTATCGACATCGGAAATACAAATATCAAATACGGCTTATTTGAAGGAAACGATCTGAAAGTTTCTTTCCGCAGTGCCACAGAATTAAAACGCACGAGCGACGAATACGGTACGATTCTGACCAATATGCTTGCGATTCAGGGCATATCGAAGGATTGTATCGGCGGAGCGATCATATCGTCGGTGGTACCGGCGCTGAATTACACGATCCAGCACATGTGTGCCGGTTATCTCGGTGTGGAGCCGCTGATGGTCGGTGCGGGGCTGAAGACGGGGCACAACCTGCGTGTGGACGACGCGCGCGAAGTGGGTGCGGACAGGATCGTCAACGATGTGGCGGCGATACACAAATACGGCGCGCCGCTGATCGTGATCGATTTCGGAACGGCAACGACGTTCAATGCGGTCAACGAGCAGGGCGAATTTATCGGCGGCGCGGTGGCGCCGGGGATCCGCGGATCGATGGATTCTTTGGTATCGGGCACGGCCAAGCTTCCTCGTGTGGAGATCGAGACGCCGCGCAGTGCGATCGGTAAGAATACCACGACCAATATGCAGTCGGGCATCGTATTCGGCTTCGCGGGGCTTGTGGATTACATTGTACGGAAGATGAAACGCGAGATGAAAAATCCGTCAGTCAAGGTGGTTGCGACGGGCGGATTCAGCGAGATTATAGCAAAAGAGATTTCTTGCATCGACTGTGTGGATAAACTTCTCACTTTGCAAGGGCTTAAATATTTATATGATCTGAACAATGCTGCTGTCAGAAGCTGACGCGGCACAAACATCGGATCGGTTCATTGACAGGAGGGCAATTTTCATGAAAACGATCGGCGTAGCGATACTCGGCCTGGGGGTCGTCGGAAGCGGCACCTATAAAATTCTTACGGAGCATCGTGAGTTTTATAAGCGCACGCAGAATGTGGATATTTCCGTGGAAAGCGTGTTGGAGATCAACCGTCAGCGCGCGCTGGATCTGGGTATCGAGGAAAGTAAAATTTCCGACAATATCGCGGAAGTTGTGAGCAACCCCAATGTGGACATTGTTGTGGAAGTGATCGGCGGCGTAGAGCCTGCGCGCAGTTTTGTGTTGGCGGCCCTGCACAGCGGAAAGTCGGTGGTTACGTCAAACAAAGAGCTTTTCTGCAAATACTGGCACGAATTGGAAAAAGCGGCAAAACGCACGAATGTGGGCCTGTATTTTGAAGCAAGCTGCGTCGGGGGTGTGCCGATCATCCGTACGTTGATCGACGGTATGCAAGCCAATATTTTGCATGAACTGACCGGTATCATCAACGGCACGACCAACTACATTCTCACGCGGATGACGCGCGAGGGATTAGGATATCAGGAAGCGCTCAAAGATGCGCAGGCGCTCGGGTATGCGGAAAAAAATCCGACCGCGGATGTGGAAGGCTACGATGCAGCGTATAAACTTTCTATTCTTGCGAGCCTTGCGTTCCATACCAAAGTTCCTTTGGACAAGATCTATCGGGAAGGCATCACGGAAATCGCGCGCCAGGACATTGCTTACGGCGATGAGCTCGGATACGTTTTGAAACTTCTGGCGATCGGTAAAAACGACGGAGAAGGAAATATTGAAGTGCGAGTACATCCCGCGTTTATCCGCAAGGATCATCCTCTGGCTTCCGTGAACGACAGCTTCAATGCGGTATTCCTTAAAGGAGACAGCGTCGGGGATATTATGCTCTATGGCCGCGGTGCGGGCGCACTGCCGACCGGGAGTGCGATCGTGTCGGATGTCATTTATGCGGCAACGCACAGTGAAGCCAAGTATGCGACCTTTAAAAATACGCAGTCGGCGGAGCAGGGTGTTAAATTCGTTACGGATTTCAGGAGCCGTTATTACATTCGCTTTACGGCAAAAGACCGTCCGGGTGTACTTGCGAAAGTGGCGGGCATTTTTGCAAAATACAATATCAGTATCATCGATCTGATCCAGAAAGGTGAAGAATTGGATACGATCCCGATCATACTTATTACGCATGAAACGGGTGAATTGTCGGTTCGGCGCGCGGTGGAAAAGATCGGTCAGCTGGAAGATGTTACGGAAGTGAATTCGGTGATCCGTGTTGGAGGCTGAAAAATGGTCAACAGAGGAGAAAACCTGTCTGTCCATATAACGGAACATTTCAAGGGCGGCAACGGGGAAGTTTTTATAAAAGATCTTACCGCAGGGAAAAAACCTGCAAACGTCCGCGTGTGCAACGAAATGGTACTGTTGAAAAACAGTTCGATCGGTTTTCACAGGCATGAAGGGGACAGCGAGATCATTTATATTCTGGAAGGCGAAGGTTTGTATCGCGACGGGGAGCAGGATATGATCGTTCGGGCAGGCGATACGCTCATCTGCTGCAGCGGAGAGAGCCACTCTCTGCGCAACGAACTGGAGCAGCCTCTGAAATATCTTGCGTTTATTGTAACGGAATGATTGATTTTGCGCGGCGCAGTGGATACTGCGCCGCTTTGTTCCATAACGGAAAAAGGAGAAGATTATGCGTGCGGCGGTATTGGTAAATGCTTATATACGTTCGGCGGGCATGATACGTCAGGCGGAACGAATTGCAGAAGAATTGCGGAAAAGGGACGTGGATGCCGAGATCGTAAAGAACGGTACATTTTTATGCAGTGTACAAGAAAATGCGATAACGTACCCTGAAAATTTTGACTTTATTGTATATTTGGACAAAGATAAATATTTGCCGCGCATGTTGGAGAAGAGCGGACTACGCCTGTTTAACCGGGCGGAGGCGGTGGAGCTTTGCGATGATAAAATGCTGACGTATATCGCTTTGGCAGGGAAAGGAGTGAATCTTCCGGAAACGCTGCCGGCGCCGCTTTGTTATTATCCGGACGCGACGCTGCCCAAAGGGTATGTCGGCGAGATCGGCAGGCGGCTGGGATATCCGTTGATCGTGAAAAAGAGTTTCGGCAGCTGGGGCATGGATGTGCGCCTTGCGGCGGACGAAAAAGAACTGACTGCGATTGCGGAAGATTTTCGCATGGTTCCGCATTTGTATCAGAAACGGGTAGGGATCTGCGGCGAGGATTACAGGGTGCTTGTTGTAGGCGGAAAAGCGATCGCGTGCATGAAACGGAAAAACGAAAAGGATTTCCGTTCGAACATCGAAGCGGGCGGCAAGGGCAGCAGGGCGCAGCTTCCCGAAGCATTTCTGAAGGCGGCGGAACGCTGTGCAAAGATCCTTGGACTGGACTACTGCGGCGTCGATCTTTTGGATGAAAAGGGAGAACCGTATGTATGCGAAGTCAATTCGAATGCGCTGTTCAATGAGGCGGAGCGCGTTACGGGCGTCAATGTGGCAGGGACTTTTGCGGAGTACATGGTCGGGATATGTAAAAGCAAATGCTGATTTCGCGGAAAGTTGTTTTTTCGGAACAGGCCGGACGGATTTTGGTTGAATAAATTTTAAATATATTCATTTTTTTATGGGATTTAATGAATAAATTCAAAAACATTTGTATTATTTCCATTATAAATCGTTGACAAAGCAGGAGAGAAAGTATATAATCGTGTCAGCTAAGCAAGATTAATTTTTCAGGAGATATTATAATGAAAAAAGTATTAGGTATTTTGCTGGGACTGGCAACTATCTTTTCTTCCTGTGCATTTGCTGCGGGATGTTCTGCGGATGATACGATCATCGTGCAGACGAATGCGTTTTTTGCTCCGTTTGAGTACTATGACGGTTCAGAAATCGTCGGCGTTGACGTGGACATCATGAATAAGGTCGGCGAAAAGATGGGCAAGAATGTCAAGTTCCAGGACGGCGATTTTGCAATCATTATCGATACGGTGAGCCAGGGCAAAACCGCAGATGTCGGAGCTGCAGGCATTACGATTACGGATGAACGTAAAGAAAAAGTAGATTTTTCGATCCCTTATTATACTTCGGTACAGTACGTGATCTGGGATGAAGCGAATACGGATTTCACGGCGTCCAAAGCTGCGGACGGAACGACGGATGTTGTTTTCTGGGATGCGTTGAAAGGGAAAAAGATCGGCGTGCAGTTGGATACGACCGGGAACTTATATGTTCAGGGTGAAATTGACGGCGAAGATTTTGATGGCGTTTTGAAGGGCAGCGGTGCTGAGTGCAAGCCTTATGACAACGCACAGATGGCGGTGGAAGCGATCTATGGATCCGATGCATTGGATTGTGTTGTTGTAGACGAACTTCCCGCGCAGTATCTGGTTAACAATACGAAGGGACATTCTTTGAAATGTGCAGCTCTGTATTATGATGCAGAAACGGCAACTTCCGAACAGTATGCGATCTGTGTAACGCCCGGGAAAACCGAACTTTTGAACGCGATCAATGAAGTACTTGAAGGAATGATCAAAAATGGTGAAATTGACGCATTGGTTTCCAAACATCTGGGATTGGAATAAAAATTTAAAATAAAAAGCTACGAAAAGAAAGGCAAGGCATCTGCCTTGCCTTTCTTTGTTGCGAGGAAATATGTTATTTTTTCAACAATTGTGGGAAGTGGTATCCACTTCAAAATATATATTATTGATATTGCAAGGGTTTCGCACTACGCTCATTATCGCGGTAGGGGCTTCTGTCTTGGGGCTTGTGCTGGGGATCATCGTTGCTGTCGTGAAAATCGCGGCGCAAAAGAATAAAAAAGGAATGGCGATACCTTTGTTCATATGCAATTTATATGTTTCTGTCATTCGCGGAACCCCTGTTGCATTGCAGTTATTTATCATGGCATTTGCAATTTTTGCGATTCGTGGTTTTCCTTTGGAATTGACTGCGGTATTGACGTTCGGCATTAATTCCGGTGCTTATGTGGCGGAAAGCTTGCGGGGCGGGATTCAGTCGGTTGACGCCGGACAGGAAGAAGCGGCCCGTTCTTTGGGATTGAGCGGTATGCAGAGTATGATGTCGATCATCATTCCGCAGGCGATCAAAAATGTTATTCCCGCGATCGGCAATGAGTTGATCGCTTTGTTGAAAGAAACATCTATTGTCAGCATGGTCGGCATTGTGGATTTGACGTTTGCTGCAAAAATCATCGGTGCAGGGAATGAAATGGCTACGTATCTGGCCCCGATGGTTGTTGTTGCGCTGTTTTATCTGGCGGTTGTATATTTACTTATATTCGGGATTCGTGCCATCGAGCGCAAGATGAAACAGAGCGAACAACATATCGATGAAAGAAAAGCGGAAAAGTGCCGTATCCGTATGGAAAAGCGGTTAAAAGCTATCGACGAAAATTACGAAAAAATTTGCGCGCGGAAGGGTTTTTAAAATGCTGGAAAACGCAACGAAAAATAATGAAGTTTTATTGGAAGTGGAAGGCCTGAAAAAAAGTTTCGGCAAAAACGAAGTGCTGTCCGGGATTGACGCAAAAATCCTGCGCGGCGAAAAAATAGCCGTCATCGGTCCGTCCGGAAGCGGGAAGTCCACTTTTTTACGCTGCCTGAATCTGTTGGAACAGCCAACGGAAGGGGAAATATATTTTGAAGGCGAAAGCATCATTCATACGAAAAAGCTCAATGAGTTTCGTCAGAAAATGGGCATGGTCTTTCAGCATTTTAATTTGTTTAACAATTTGACGGTGTTGGAAAATATTATGTTTGCGCCTGTCAAAATCGGAAAAGTACAGTTAAAAAAGCGGAAGGCAGCATTACGCAGGCTGAAAATACGCCAATTTTTCGGGAAAGATAAGGACCAATCGATCGAAATCAATACGAGCGTCGCTCAGATCCAAAAAGAAGCGAAAGATCAGGCTTTGGCTTTGTTGGAACGCATCGGATTGGCCGATAAAGCGAGTGCATACCCTTCTACTTTGTCGGGCGGACAGCGTCAGCGTATTGCGATCGTGCGCGCTCTGGCGATGAATCCGAAAGTAATGCTGTTTGATGAACCTACCAGCGCTCTCGACCCGGAAATGGTAGGAGAAGTTTTGCAGCTGATCAAGGAACTTGCGGATGAAGGTATGACGATGGTGATCGTTACGCATGAAATGGGATTTGCCCGCGAAGTGGCAACGCGCGTATTTTTCATGGACGGAGGCAAGATCCAGGAGCAGGGTACGCCTGCACAGGTTTTCGGTGCACCGCAAAATCCGCGACTCCAAGATTTTCTTTCCAAGGTACTTTGATCAAATCAATCGGGATTTACCGCGCCGAGATTTTCGGCGCGGTAATTTTATTATGGAAAAACACCTGTGCGTGAAAGATATGGGCACAGACGATACTATCGGATTTGCCCTTTGCAAAACAGAAACGCGGTAAAGCAAATAAAAGGAGGCGCTGAAATTTCAGCGCCTCCTTTTATGATATTATTTATAAAAAACAGAAAGCAATAGGAAGAAAATCAGTCGTGGTTTGCGTGGTGGCGTTCGTATTCGAATCTGCCGCCTCCGGCTGTTTCGTAAACATAGACGGTGTTGCCGTTCTCGTCATTTCCTATGGTTACGAAATAAACCTGTTTGGAATCGCGTGAGCCGACCGTAATGCGGATGGCGTTTTTCTTATCGGTTTCCTGTTCGAAATAGAATATCTGAGATTCTGCCCCCTTGGACAGCTTAAATTCGATTTCCGTTTCATCCCGTTCCTGTTCCAGTTTAAATGTGCTTTTTTCGGTTACGGATCCGTTTTCGGAAATAATATAGCTGTATTCTTCTTCACGCTCATTGGTTTCGTTTTCCGATTCCTGTTCCACGCGCATGAATTTGTTTTCGCCGAGCGTTACGGTAAACTGCGTCTTGCTTTCCGACTCATTGCCTTCGGTTTCCGTTTCCGTTCTGCCGTTGAAAGCATAGTCTGTTCCGTCGATCACGAGCACGCCTGAAATGTTTGCTCTGGTTTCCGTTTCGTTATCGTCATCCCGATCATCATAGAAATCGTCATGATCTTCATGGTACCCGCGTCTTTCTGTCCATCCGCTTTGTTCGCCGTACTGGTTGTTTGCACTGTTTTCTGATTTTACGGTTTTATCCGTTTCATTGTATTACATTGCATAACTGATGGATTCGCCTGTGATGTCCGTGTAACTCACAACGGCTTTTATTGTATATTCGGCGCGGTCGGAAGTTTCGTATTTTGTTCCGAACGAGCCGTCGCTCAGAAGGCTTTCCACAAGCATCATGTAATTATTGAGAGAAGAGATCGTCTCTTCGTCCGTTACGACGTTGTTGCCGATCGCCAGCGCTTTGGCGCTTGCGGTCTGTGCCGCGCTGCCGCCGTTCATGGCGGAAATGATCGTTCCTGCCGAAGCGGCGCTGAAGCTGTATGACTGCGCCGCGGTTGTGGGGTGTTCAAACGTTTCGTTTTTCGGATTATTCGTTTCGTTGCACGCTGTGACTCCCAGCGAAAGTGCCAATGTTGTAATGGTCGCCAGACCTGCCATTATAATTTTTTTCATCTTTTTTCTCCTTCTATTTGAAAATGGGTTTGGGTTTTGCGCTTGCCCTGTACACTTATACAACAATCAACCTTTTGATTTTGTTGGGGGAAATTTAAAATTTTTTATTTTTTTTAATATTTTTATCAGTATACGCAATTGCGTTAGAATCGATACGCAGTATTTCCTCCGCCGATTATATAGTTCAGACCCGTAAAAAATCGGAATTCATTTAAACTCATTTGCTTCGCCGAACATTGAAAAGTGCCGCGGGGGGCCCCCATTTGGCCCCCCCGGCCCAAAAATAAATTTTTTTAAGCGGGCGCGTGCCGCAGGGATTGTTGTGGAAATTGATGGTAAAA
>ENA-UOJL01000936-UOJL01000936.1-human-gut-metagenome-genome-assembly--contig:-P47-NODE-936-length-35998-cov-22.693431_pt1 | contig 35998 bp, 34 predicted proteins | sample MGYA00242347_ERZ723894 | MGnify/ENA metagenome assembly ERZ723894
AAGCCTGGCTATAGTCTCAGTCTTTGTCTCGCCACAGTTTGTACAGGTGTACTTCCTGGTTCCCTCTGTCTTGTATGTTGGCTGTATTGTCACTACCCCGGCATCCCATGCATGGTTTGTGCAACCAATTTTCCCGATTATGTCTGTCTTTGTCTCGCCACAGTTCTCACATGTATATTTCTTTGTACCTGTGTTTGTATACGTAGGTGCTGTTACAATTACTCCGGCATCCCATACATGCTCGGTGCATACAAGCTTGGCTATAGTCTCGGTCTTTGTCTCGCCACAGTTTGTACAGGTGTACTTCTTAGTTCCCTCGTTTTTATACGTTGATGCTGTTACTACTACTCCGGCATCCCACGCATGATCGGTACATACAAGCTTGGCTATAGTCTCGGTCTTTGTCTCGCCGCATTTTGTACAGGTATACTTCTTGGTTCCCTCTGTCTTGTATGTTGGCTGTATTGTCACTACTCCGGCATCCCATGCATGCTTTGTACATACCAGCTTGGCTATCGTTTCGGTCTTGGTTGTTCCGCAATTCTTACACGTATACTTCTTGGTTCCCTCTGTCTTGTATGTCGGCGCTGTCACAACCTTGCCGCTATCCCACACGTGGCTCGTACATACAAGTTTGGCTATCGTTTCGATCTTGGTCTCACCGCAGTTTATACAGGTGTACTTCTTGGTTCCTGTACTTGTGTAGGTCGGCTCCTTTGTCACCACTCCAGCATCCCACTTGTGGCTTATGCACATCTCGAATGTATACTCGGCATACTCCTTGTTATACTTGCTTGAATTGCTTGAATCCTTAGTTTTCTTTATATTAGGAGAATCTGTAATAAAATACACCAGCTTACCATACTGTTCTCCAAACGCATATAAATTATTTCCTGTTGAACTATTATACTGTGTTCGTATATTTATAAGCTCTGTAGGAATTACATTTGTCGATGTTATATCTATCTTGTTCAAGCTATCCGGAGTAGTAAAATATAAATTATCACCTCGGAGATATATTGAACTATAAACACCAGGATAATACCCACCACTCGGAGTTGTCCATTTTGCAGTGCCCGAATACAAAACCTTGTTTATGTTAGTCGAATACTGGTACTTATTTATGTTAAATGATGTTTTCGAACTGCCCTCACTTATGCTGTACCAATAACCGTCTTTATAAAAAATAGCTTTCTCAATACCATTCCAGAACTTACCACTCTCATAAGTGGTGTCCACCGCTGTCGTATATGTATCTCCCCACTGTGCGCTGACAACCATATCCGTTCTGTCCTTAGTATGGTTGATGAGTGTATTCTTATTCATTGTATCAAAGCTGACAAGGAAATAATCATGATATGATCTTCCAGGCATATCCCACACCGGATCATCCCATGTCGCATCTATGTGATACCATTTTCCATGTATCTTAACTATGTTCCACGCGTGATTGATATTTTCACTTGATGCGATTGCACATGAAAGACCAGCCTCTCTTAGCAGATAAAACATAGTCTCGGCATATCCCTGACACACACAACTATGTTTAACCAAAGCTCCATACATATCGTACCCGTGATTTGCAGCAATCGTTCCATTGAAATAATCCTCATATGCATATGCAACTGTGGATGTGAGATACTCATGATATGCAAGTACTATCTCTTCATCGCTCATTCCACTGGTATCTATCTTACTCTTGACTTCCTGAAGTGCAGCATCAAGCTCCTGCTGCTCCTCCTTTGCATTTGTCAAATATGTAAATGCTATTTTGGTGATTGAAGAGCCAGAAGTCCAATATGTATAGCCTCCCGATAGACTGATAAACTCGGGATGAGAATTGATAATAGATCTTACTGCCCCGTTATTAATATCGTCTCTCGTAAGGCCAAGTTCCGATACATCTATACTCGTCTGCCATGCCTTGATTCCTTCAACAATAAGCTTCTCAAGTGCTGTTGCATCATATGTAGATGCCAGTGAAGCCGCACCATCCTGCTGCTCAACGACAACGCCAAGTCCGCCTTTCTGCAAAGTGTCGTCCAGATCATCATACCCTACCGTAACCTGACTCTCATCTGAACTTACCCGTGTCTGATCAGATGCATATGCTCCCACTTTACCGCCTGGCAATAGCACAACCGCCGCTGAAAATGCCAAGGCACCGATACAGATTTTTCTGCTCAGCCCCCTTAACAACTCAGACCTTATACTGCCTGCCACCACTCTATATGATTTCCTCTTTTTTATCATAAAACTCCTCCTTAAACGATACGTTCCAACCTTATATTTCCGTTCATCCCTCAATACTTTTATTATATAGATTTTTGACACTGTTCGATAGCTTTTTACCTCACTTTTGTACATCTTGTAGGAATTGACAAATTGCGCAACTTTGAGCAATTCATGATATCTTAATCATAAGCAACTATATCTCTTATTTAAAGCCGTTTTTCTTAATTATATACAATATTGTCCTGATGAATGGCAGTGTATATATTTTGTATATTTTGCACAAATTGAAATGTATTGTCAAATTACAATTGAATTATTTGTCTATTTGTGCTACCTTTAAATAGCAATCTGTGCAACCGTTTGCGCATATATTCTACACTAAAAACAGATCACATAGAGCACATTACCTTTATTTATAGGAGATGACAGATAAATGAACAAAAACAAGCTTTTTCCACAGATAAACGGAATACTACACGGCGGTGATTACAATGCTGAACAGTGGCTCGACCGCCCTGATATTCTGGCAAAGGATATCGAGATGATGAAGGAGGCAGGAATGACTTCCGCTACTCTTGGGGTTTTCTCATGGTCAGCATACGAACCTGTTGAGGGCGAATACCATTTTGACTGGCTGAAGGATGTTATGGACAACCTGTATAATGCAGGCATTTACACCGTTCTTGCCACGCCATCAGGCGGCAAACCGGCATGGATGGCACAGAAGTATCCTGAGATCAGGCGTGTGGATTCATATGACGTCAGGGAACATCAGGGCGTCCGTGAGAACCACTGCATGAGCTCACCTGTATACAGAGAAAAAGTTGCCAATATCATCCGTCAGCTCCACGCCCATGTGGGAAACCATCCGGGACTCATCATGTGGCATGTGTCAAATGAGCTTGGTGGCGAGTGCTACTGCCGTCTCTGTGTGAAAAGATTTCAGAATTACCTCGCAGAGAAGTTCGACCACGACATAAACAAGCTGAACAAGGCATGGTGGACAACCTTCTGGAGTCATTCCTACAATGATTTCTCCCAGATTGAGCCGCCTTATAAAAATGGAGATTTCAGTATCATGGGGCTAAACCTCGAATGGAAGAGATTTACCACATGGAACATGAACGATTACATGAAATCAGAGATAACGCTCCTCCGTGAACTCACCCCTGAAATACCTATAACAACCAACTTTATGCAGCTCTATGACGGTCTCGACTACAGACCGATGGCAAAGGAGCTGGATGTGATCTCATGGGATTCATACCCTAGATTCCACAATGACTACGAGAGTCTTGCGGATGTCATGGGCCAGAATACATTTGACCACGCGGTCATGAGATCCATGAAGAAGGATAAGCCTTTCATGCTCATGGAGAGTGCTCCGGGGCTTGTAAACTGGCATCCATATAACAAACTCAAAAGACCGGGCATCCACAAGCTGTTCTCATACAACGCTATAGCCTGCGGTTCTGACACTGTTCAGTACTTCCAGTGGCGAAAGGGCAGGGGCTCATTTGAACAGTACCACGGTGCCGTTGTTGACCATCTCGGAACAAATGACACCAGAATATTCAAGGAGGTTGCCGCCCTCGGCGCAGAGCTTGATGGGCTCTCCGAGATAACCGGCACACTCATCAGATCAAAGGTTGCACTGCTGTTCGACTGGGACAATATGTGGGCCATAGATGATGTCAAGGCTCTGGGGCAGGAATCAAAAAAATATCCTGAGACCTGTATGTCTGTATACAAAGAGCTGACAAAGCGCGGCGTTGACGTGGACGTCATTGCATCCGATGAACCACTCGACGATTACGATGTGGTTGTTGCACCTATGCTCTACATGCTGAGAGATGGCGCAGCCGAGTCTCTTGCCGCATTTGTAAAGAGGGGCGGACAGCTTCTATCCACTTACTTTACGGGCTATGTAGACAAGGATCAGCTCTGCATCCTTGGGGGATTCCCGGGAAATGGGCTTGCAGATGTATTCGGAATCATCAGTGAGGAGATCGATACTCTGTATCCATCCGACAGAAACAGCGTAACTTTCACAGATGGAAGTTCATGTGAACTCCGTGACTATGCGGAGATCCTGAGAGTTGGAACAGCGGAAGTGCTGGGAACCTACGATTCTGATTTCTATGCAGGGAATGCAGCAGTGACTGTGAACGGCTACGGCAAGGGCAAAGCTTACTACGTGGCTGCAAGAATAGATTACAGTAAACTCGGTGAGATCATGGAGCAGATGATGGTGAACGCCGGTATCGCCATAAAAGATCTCCCTGACGGAGTTCAGTATCACTGCAGATATGCAGATGACGGAACTGCATATGGATTTTACCTGAACAACACCAACGAACCTCAGACAATATCTGAAGTTCACGGAACCGACATTCAGACGAAGAATATATTTGATGGCAAAATGGAATTGGCTCCGTTTGGAGTATCCATCATCAAGGAAAATAATTAAATCTGATAATAACTTTTTCCTTCCTTAAACCTTTTTGAAAAAGGCGGTGATACTTCTGTTGTGTATCACCGCCTTATGTGTTCTATTTCCAGCATGGACTCTCAGTCCTATATGCATTTTTAGTTCTTTTCAACCTGCTCCAGCTTATCCTCTATCGCCTTGATAACGATCTTGAGGGCTTTTATTCTGGCATACTTCTTGTCATTTGACTCCAATATGTGCCATGGCGCAAAGCTGGTGTTAGTCTTTTCCAGCATCTCATCCACCGCAGTCTCATAGTCATCCCATTTGTCACGGTTGCGCCAGTCCTCATCTGTGATCTTCCAGCGTTTCTCAGGCGTGTTCTGTCTGAGTGTGAATCTCTCAAGCTGTGTATCTTTGTCAATCTGAACCCAAAATTTGATGACTACAGCTCCCCAGTCGTGCAGTTCCTTCTCAAATTCATTTATCTCATTGTACGCCCGCTGCCAATCATTCTCCGAGCAGAAACCCTCAAGTCTCTCAACCATGACTCTGCCATACCATGTTCTGTCAAATATAGCCACATGCCCAGACTTTGGAAGTCTTGTCCAAAATCTCCACAGAAAATGCCTTGCCTTCTCGTGTGGCTCCGGACTTGCTATAGGATTTACCACATAACCTCTCGCATCAAGTGCCTCCGCTATCCTTTTGATATTTCCACCTTTGCCTGCCGCATCCCAACCTTCGTAGCCTATGATAACAGGTATCCTCTTCTGGTAAAGCTCATTGTGCAGTCTGCCGAGTTTCTTCTGCAGCTTGTCAAGTTCCTCCTTGTACTCCTCATCCGTCAGTTTCTTGTCGAGAGACACCTCGGAAAGTTTCGGGATCTTCTTGAGCGCAAATGTATTCTGCAGTATAGGTACAGCATGCCCCTGATTGAGCAGCGCAGTCTCTATTCCCTGATTGATGATATCGAGTATCTGAAGTTCTGCCCATTTTCTCTCCTTTGCATCTATCATGTACCACGGTGCATTTGACAGATTGGTGTCATACATAAAGCTGTCAAATGCCTCAAGATACTCGTCATACTTTTTGTTCTGCTTCAGATCATGCTTAGACACTCTCCAGTTTGTCGTATCATCTTCAAGAAGTGTTTCAAGCCTCTTCTTCTGCTCGTGCTTGTCTATCTGGAAGAAAAATTTCATGACCAGATATCCGTTGTCCGCCAGAGTCCTCTCAAATCTCTTGGTGCTGTCAACTCTCTTCCGGTATTCCTTATCTGACAGCTCCCCGGACATCTTGCCACCTACTATGTCCCTCATCCAGCCACCATCCAGAAATGCAAACTCCCCCTGTTCCGGTATTCTCGTAAAATACTTGTACAGGAATGGTCTGCGTTTTTCCTCGTCTGTGGAATATTTCACTGACTCAACGTTGAAAAATCTCGGATCCATATTCTTGATGATCCTTCCGACAAGACTTCCCTTACCTGCAGCCCCCCAGCCTTCAAATATGACAAATACAGGTATCTTGCCTTCCTTTACCTTGATCTGATTGCGTGTCAGATTCTCTCTGGCGATCTTTAATCGAGTGTCTATCTCATCATCCGATGGACGCTCCGGCTTGTTCCAGTCCTTTAACATGTAACCCACTGCTCCTTTCACATTGTCTCTTCATTTGTTTTTATGAATAATATACCCCGATTTACAGAAACTAATGCCGCTTCGCATTTACTAATACAAATGCCGCTTCGCGTCGCGCATTTTTCTTCTTGCTTTTAGCAGACTCGAACCCTCGCGCTGCCGCGCTCCATGTTCGGCTCCGCCGAACGGGTTCTCGTTGATATCGCAAGAAAAAAACAAATGCCGCTTCGCGTCGTGCTTTTTCCTTCTTGCTTTTGGCAGACTCGAACCCTCGCGCTGCCGCGCTCCATGTTCGGCTCCGCCGAACGGGTTCTCGTTGATATCGCAAGAAAAAAACAAATGCCGCTTCGCGTCGCTTGTTTTTTCTTCTTGCGATATCATTATACTACTTTCTTTTGAGTTGATACATCTGAAAAAACATTAAGATATGTGAGGAAAATGAATGTTGCGAAGGTAAAATTCATATGATATAATGTCAGCAACAATGAAACAAGAAATTCTGACATATGCTTTCCCAAAAGCATAACGAAAACCCCAGTAGTTGGCGCTACTGGGGTTTTCTCCGTCTTTTAAAGGCGACGTACTCCTTGGGCTGATTACCACTTACTTATCTCCGTTCTGCCACTGCGATCCTCCCTTTCCTAGCCTGTCTAGGGGTGGCAACATCTGTATTGTGACATATTATCTTTTTCTTTTCAATGGGTTTACATAACTATACAAAATGTATAGTTTTATACATTACTACATATAAAATCCCCGGCAGCATACTGACATATGTCCTGGATTTCAGGTACATATCAAAGGCCACCGGGGCTTAATTATCACTATAATTCTCTATATTATGACAGCTCCAGATCAGGTTTGCCATACTCAGCAAGTTTCACATCATATGCCTTGCGCATAGCTGCCTCAAATGGTATCTCTTTCATAGGAGCATCCAGTTTTTCCAACAGATAATGTACAAAATCAGGATTCTGAATGAGCAGTGGTCCATGAATGTATGTCGCAATTACTCTGTTCTTGCAGATTCCCTCATTCATGGTATCAGGATTGCTGCCCTGTCCGATCTCCACCTTGCAGAATGTCATATCATCAGGTATTCCGTAAGTGTGTGCAAATCGGCTTGTGTATCCGATGAGTGTCATATCGTTGAACTTCGCCTTGATGAGCGTGTTGAAACGATTCGGAGTCTGGCGGACTGAGTACATGCCCGGAACAACGCCAAGTCCTGTAACTCTGGTTCCATCCTCTCTCTTGATATAATCACCAAGGAGTTCCATGGAATTGCCAACCAGAAGGAAAAGCGCCTTTCCATCCTTCATGCATGCTGCGATCTCGTCCTTGTACTGCATCAGTCTGTCAAGCACGAGCTCCTGGCTCTTCTCGCTCATGGAACACATATACACCATGTCTATATTCTCTTTGAGGAAGAGTGGCTTCTCATTAAGTCCTGTTGTCACAAATTCCGCATCCGGCAGACATTTCTGCAGGTACATTGTATTTCCTTTGTCACCGTAGAGTGTACATATTTCCGGATATAAAATCTCAATCTTCATTATTTGTCACCCTCCAGTCTCTTGATTATCTTCTTCTTCATCTCACATGACATTCCGTAATTCTCACAGTCGTACAGGATATATATTCTGTCAACACCATCTATAGTCACATCGTCTGCCGCAGCGACCTCGCTGAGATTTGTGAGTATCTTCTCCTCAGGGATACCAGCCAGTAAGCATCTCACCTTGTGGTCGTAGCATCTAGGTCCTGTGCAGATGACCTGTACAACATCATCCCTGTTGAACTGCTCATACTCCAGATCGTATATCCAGCCTGAGAACTCTATACTCTTCTGTCTGTCCTCAAGATCGTCCATCGCAAGGAGGATAGCCTTCTTGCCCTCCTCATTTGCCACATACTCAAATGTTCTGGATGAAGAAACCGCACTCTGTCCCTTTGAGAGCGCCTGGATTACTGTAACACCATTCACTGTAGTCTCGTTGTGGCGGGAATCCGGTATATGGATCTGACCCATGAGTTCCTTGATTCTCTCAGCCGAGAGACCGATCTCGCGCAGTGCCGAGATAACTGTAACTTCATTATATATATTGAAGAGAGCTGTATGGATCAGCGGATAAACTGTCTTCTTGTCTCCCTCCTGTATAGTAATTGTCATCTTCTCTCTGTCTATGTCGGTTGCCAGATACTTCTTGTCTGGTGAGTGAAGTCCACACTTCGGGCATACCACATCGCCGATGTGATGATATCTGAGGTAATTGTACTTCAGCTTCTCGCCGCAGTTAGGGCAGATCTGGTAATCCGCGATAAGGTTGTATGGCTCGGTCTTGTCATCAGGCTGCTTGCCGATTCCATAGAACACTCTGTAGCTGTCTTTCTTCAACATGCTTGAGCAAAGCTCGTCCGCATTCAGGATAACCTTTGCAGAATCAGGGCAGTAGGTATCTATGACACTGAAAATATAGTCAGGGTGAGCATTTCTCTTGAGTGAATCTCTGAAAAGTCCTGTTACAACAAGATAATCCGGCTTCACATATGGAAGTATCAGCCTTGAAGCACGCTCGTCCACCTCAAATACAGTGGCATCCACTCTGACCTTTCCCGTAAATGTAAGGCTGTTGATGACATTTGTCGTACAGCCAGGGACGATATTGGAACCTGTTCTGTTGCTGACAACTCTTCTTCCGTCCTTCTCCAAAACATCAGTTATCAGGTTACTACAGGTGGTCTTACCATTTGTTCCTGTGACACATATCGTAAGCGGTGCCTTGGGCGCCTGTGCCAGGAAATCCGGACATATCTTCAGGGCGATAACTCCAGGTGTATGCGTACCGTTCCTACCCAGGAGCTGGATGAGTCCCTTGCTCAGTTTTGCGGCTGCGAGAGCCACATGAAATCTAAAAGATGACATAGCTATTCATTCTCCTTATATATACAAATAAAACTCATGTAATTCTACAACCTTTGACAGATGTTGTCAATTATACCAGCACATAACAAGACTATGATTTCGCCTCTTTCCAGTGTTTCCTGTAATTTATCCTGCGATATGAATTCGGAGTCGATCCATATTTTGTCTTGAAGCATTTTGCAAAATAGCTTCCGCTGGCAAATGCCAGATATTGCGATATCTCCGTACAGGAAAAATCTGAATATAGAAGCATATTTCTGGCAGTCTGAAGCTTCTTCTCCATGATGTAATCTGAGATTGTCTGACCGACCTCCTTATGAAATAGTTTGCTCAGATATGAGCGTTCCACTTCCACAAATTCTGCAATATCAGTAATTTCTATTTTTTCATGCAGATGATCATACACATAGTCCATCGCCCTTACACAATGAGGTGATATAGCAGCTTTCTTTTTCACCTTTTTCATCCGCCTGGCATAGTCCATAATCAGTTGGTTATGTACATCTATGATCTGCCGTTCTGTCTGCGCCTTGTCCAGCTTATTAATATAGAAGTCACTGAGATTGTAACTCTCCATCTCCTCCATCCCCTCTTCTATGCAAAATCTGGAAATCATTGCCACTAGCACTATCTCGTGATATCTCCTATTGCGAACCTTGTCATCTGACAATATTCCTCTTGCCGCAAGAACAGCCTCGTCCTCATCGCCTGTCAGCAACATTCCAGACAAAGCTTTCACATCACCGCTGCTCACAAGCTGATAAAAATCAAGCTCATTGTCGTATGTCGGGTGCGCCAGTCCATATTCCCTCTGGACAAACTGCTGTTTTACTATCTCATTCGATATCTTCATTGTCTTTCTGCCTTTCCTCTGTGATATTCATATATCTCTATCACACATTTGTTATATAATTGACACATTTATTATATTCTCTTATCAACGCAAATGCTACTATAAAGTCACAGAAAACGAAACTGATAAGCACTCCCGAACGGCAAATGAGTGCAATATATAATTTATTATTTCACAGGAGGTTATGGTTTATGAGAAATTTAGACGGATTCAAAAAAGGAGTAAACTTAGGTGGATGGCTTTCACAGGGACCACTTGACAAGGAGCATCTCGACACATTTATCACAGAAAAAGATATTGCAAGAATAGCATCATGGGGACTTGACCACGTTCGTCTTCCTATTGATTACGACAATTTTGAAAACGAGGATGGAACTGACAAGGAAGGCGGCTATGCTTACATCGACTCTTGTATAGAGTGGTGCAGAAAATACAACCTCAATATGGTTCTTGATCTGCACAAGACATATGGATATATATTTGACGACGAGGCTCATCTTCTTGAATTCTTCCATGAGAAACCTCTTCAGGAAAGATTCTATGGAATATGGAGAAAGCTCATAGACAGATATGCAAAGGATGCAGACATAATGATGTTCGAGCCGCTGAACGAGGTCGTAAGTCCAACCGTTGTAAACGAGTGGAACGAAATATCAAGCAAATGCATCGAGATCATCCGTGCGAAAGCACCTACTGCCAAGATCCTGCTCGGTGGGGTTGGCTACAATGCTGTTACATCTATAAAGCTTCTCCCTCATCACAACGATGAGAACATAGTTTACAATTTCCACTGTTACGAGCCAATGGTATTTACCCACCAGTCTGCTTACTGGGTAACAGGTATGCCTTCAGATTTTCATATCGAATATCCGGGGGATTTCAATGACTACATGGAGAAATCCCGCCAGATCGAAGGGTGTATGCATGGGGCCATCACCGAGAGTAGCCTTGGACTTAATTCCATCGGACCTGATTTGTTCGAAAAAATGTTTCTCGACGGCATCAAGGCTGTTGAAGAAAGAGACGGATTTATGTACTGCGGCGAATATGGTGTTATAGATCAGGCACCACTTGACGGAACTCTGAACTGGTACAAAGATATCCATTCTGTATTTGAAAAGTACGGAATAGGCCGCGCCGCATGGAACTACAAAGAAAAAGACTATGGTCTTGAAGGCGAACACTACGCTCCTATCATCGATGAGCTTGTCAAATATATGTAACGTGATTTAATTTACGATAAAACCTTCCATTTTATATAAACGTTATATAAACGGAGCCGGTTCTCACTCATAGAGAACCGGCTTTTTGTCACTCCTGTTATTGTATAAATAAAACTACAGGAGTGTTTTACCATGCAGAATTTATCATTTTGTTTTATATCCATGTTGTCCAGCGCCCGCCCTAGTTAGGAGCACCACGGTTTCTACCCCTCGGGTGAGCGGGAACATGTCCACAGGGGTCATCTTGATTACCTGATAGCCGTGCTTTGTCATATATTTCAGATCCCGGGCAAGACTCTCCGGGCCGCAGGATATATACACAACCCTTTTAGGTCCAAGTGTGATGACCGATGACATGAACTCCTCTGTACTTCCAGATCTCGGAGGATCCATGAATACCACATCTATGCTGTCACCCTCCTCAGCGACATCGACCATAAATCTACCTGCATCGTTACTGTAAATGTCAACATTCTGTATCTTGTTCATCTTCACATTCACCCGGGCATCATGCACTGCTGCCTCATTCAGCTCCACGCCGATGACCTTCTTTGCCCGGTCGCTTGTAGCTATGCCTATGGTTCCTATACCGCAGTAAGCATCTATCACAGTCTCCTTCTTCTTGAGATCCGCGTACTTGATGGCTTTTCCATATAGAACCTCAGTCTGCTCCGGATTGACCTGATAGAAGCTGCCCGGCGATATACGGAAACGCTTTCCGCATAGGATATCCTCTATATAACCTTTACCGTAAACAACCTGATTCCTGTCGCCGATGACCATGCTGGTGTCCTTCATGTTGATATTCTGGACAATCGTTGTAATCTCCGGATGAGCCGTCACAAGTGCCTTTGCAAGATTCTTCTTGGACGGGAATACCGGCGACGCTGTGACTATGATCACCATGATCTGCCCAGTCTTTCTTCCAACTCTTATCTGCAAATGCCTGATAAGTCCGGTTCCTGTATCCTCGTTGTATATCTGCAGCTTGAACGACTTTATCAGTCCGGCAAATGTCCTGATGATGGCCGCAGCCTTCTCATCCTCCACATAACAGTTCTCGACTGGAAGTATATTGTGTGTTCCCTCCTCGTACACCCCGGAAATTATTTCTCCGCTCTTCATTCTTCTGAATGCCGCAGTGACCTTATTCCTGTAGTGATACGGATTCTCCATGCCTATTATCTTGTCCACAGGACCAAATACGCTGAGCAGGTCATCTATATACTTCTGTTTCTCGGCAAGCTGCTGCTCATATGGCATATCCACATACTGACAGCCACCGCACAGATGGGATATAGGGCATTTGCTGTTTGGGTTACGCTTATATTGTGATGAGTGTGCCTGTCGCGGTTTTCCCTGTACATTTTTGCCTATGTTTCCTGTTTTAGTTCGTTTCTCTCCACCTGTTACATCGTACTTTCTGCTATGTGACTGTCCTTTTCTCTTGTTTACACTGTCACTCGTTTTATTTTTTTCTTCTCTGCGAGGCTTGCCCCCGTTTCTTCGCTCTGCCATCATTTTACCTCATAATCAATCTGCGTCTATATGACACTCTATCACTTCTATTCTCCGGTAAGCGTCACCTTGATCATATCGTGGTGAACCGCCTCAAGAAACTTTCCAAATATATCCTCCGTCCTGACCTTCATACTTGATGTGTTCACACACGGATGGCATCCAAGATACTCGCCCTTCATAACATCCTCGTCAACAAGCAGCTGCACATGATTCTCATGGTCATTCATGAGACCCATGACGCTGACCGCCCCCGGCCTGATATCCAGATACTTCTCCATATCCTCCGGCGATGCAAATGAAAGTCTTGCGCTGCCTATCTGCGATGTGATCTCCTTTGTCTTGAACGGCTTGTCGCCCGGCATCATGAGCAGATAGAACTGTGTCTTCTGCCTGTTGCACAGAAACAGATTCTTACAAATGGTTGCCCCAAGCACCGCATCTATCTCGCTGCAAACTTCCATTGTGTCTGCTGGAGCATGATCTGTGCGCCAATACTCTATGCCGTGATCATCAAGGAAATCATAAACTCTGATCTCCCTCTCAAGTCGTCCTTCATTTGTATCCGGTCTGCCTTTGTATAATTCCATTTGTGTGCCCTCCGTTGGTGGTTTATATATTTTCTCTCATGCATTTACGCGTAAATCATATCACGTTTCTTGTGGTGTTGCTATATAAAACAAGCAATATAAAATCAATATAAAACCATGCCTTCGAGAGTGTAAACACATATCTACAACCTATTGCCTTGCCTGAGATACTCAAGAAATCCCTCGCATCCCTGACACACATCCCTGTATGTCTCATCAAATCGTCCTGTATACCACGGATCAGCTATAGATTGTCCATATCTTCCCGCATAATCGAGCAGCAAATGTATCTTGTCCTGGTAGTCCGGACCGGTTATGCGCATTGTGTTCCTCACATTTGCTGTATCTGCGCAGAGCAGGTAATCATAATATTCATAATCCCGCCTTGTAACCTGCCTGGCCCTCTTGCCACTAAAATCTGTATAAGCCGTCTTACCTATGCCATGCGCCCTCAGCACTTCCTGCGCCGGTGGGTATATCGGATTGCCTTTTCCGCCCCAGATCTCCTCAGTGCTGGTGGCCGCAGAAGCTATATCAAATTTATCTGCTATGCTGAGTTTTTCTACCATGTCCTTGAGGACGAACTCAGAGATGGGGGAACGGCAGATGTTGCCGTGGCAGATGAATAAAACTCTAATCATAAATTTCTCCTGTTCTAAAATGCCCTATTTTGCCCTATTTTGCAAGGATTTATCGACTTTTCCGGGCATCGTATTTTTCTTCTCTAAAACTACACTTTTTGCGAAATAATGCAAAACGGAGCAAATCAATGCCTTGTGTAGTAGTCAAATCGTAGTCAGTTAAGGGGATTCAGACTACGGATGGGGGTGTGCAACAATAATAAAAATATTTTATATTAATCGCTGCACAGATCTAAGCAATATTTTCATTAGTATTTTCCAATATTATTTCAATCAATCCTTCTATTGCTGAATTTAAATGCTTGTCTTTATGAATAAAAATCTGTGAAAATATAGCAAAATCATTTCCTCCCCAATCAAGTCTCTTTAGAGAGCCGTTTTCTATTTCTTCTTTGGCTACCATATCTGGTATGAAAGCTACACCTAATTGATTTATTGCAAACTGTTTTAATATTTCTTTTCTGCTTGTCTCTATTCCAATTTTAGGAGTAACGGAATACTTTGCCAAATCCTGAATAAGCATTAATCTGAAATTACAGCTATGCGAAGTAAGGAGCAATGGAATATTTTCTAAATCTGTTTCCTTAATACGATTTCTGTTTGCAAGCGGATATTCGGGGCTTGCATAGAACCCTAATGTTTCAGGTTTCTTATGTAGCATGACCAATTCTGGTGATTCAATGTAAGGATTCAAGGTATAAACCAAATCTAAAGCTCCCTGTTTTAACATCGAAGGAAATGTATCATGAGTAATAAATTGAAGCTCTATTACTATTTTAGGGAATCTCTTTTTATATTCCAGCAGAATATGGGGCAATATGTTATAACACAAAGATTCAGAAACCCCTAACCTTAATATTCCTGTAGGATCTTCTGATTTTGGTACTTCTAGTAATATTTCTCTTTCCAGTTGCAGCATTTTTTGTGCATATATTAATAATCTTTTACCCTCTAATGTTAGAACAATATTTTTTCCTAACCGTTCAAACAAAAGACAATTCAACTCTTCCTCCAGCTGTTTAATTTGTGTCGTAACCGTTGATTGAGCATATCCCAACATATTTGAAGCAGCTGTGAAACTTCCTGCTTCAGTTATTTTTAAAAAAGTTTCTAATTGTACTATTGTCATTTTATCGCCCTCTTATCAAATTAAATGAACTTCATCATTCGTTATTTCAATTTTACCGATACACAATTTAATGATATCATACAAGAAAAAAGAAAGGAATGCAACCAATATGAGCATAGAAGTTGAACACTTAACAAAAAGCTATAAAATAAAAAAACGTTCCATTAGGGACAACTCTATCAAATACCTTGTTGCAAAAAAATATTCTTTTGCAACTGCTGTAAATGACATTTCTTTTACCATTCAAACAGGTGATATTGTGGGATTTATAGGTGCAAATGGCGCTGGGAAATCTACAACCATAAAAATGCTGACTGGTATCCTTACTCCGGACAAGGGTACAATTTCTGTCAATGGGTTGAACTTTAATGAAAACAGAAAAGAGATTATGCGAAAAATCGGTGTTGTATTTGGACAGAGAAGTGTACTTTGCTGGGACATTCCAGTAATTGAATCTTTTAAGCTCTTTAAGGATATGTATCGCATTCCTGAAAATATTTATAATGAAAACATTGAGATATTTTCCGATATCTTAAATCTGTCCGAATTCATGTTCAAACCGCCACGGCTTCTAAGTCTTGGTCAAAGAATGAAAGCAGATTTAGCGGCAGCCTTATTACATAACCCTGAAGTACTGTTTCTTGATGAACCCACTATAGGGATAGATGTTTTGGCAAAAGCAAAAATACGAGATTTTATTTGTAAAATGAATCACATAAAAAAAACCACTATTATTCTGACAACTCACGATATCTCAGACATTGAATCACTATGCCAGAAAATGCTTATAATTGATAAAGGCACTCTTTTATACAACGGTACATTAGATGAATTGAAAAGTAAATACAATTCTATTCATAACGAGGTTCTCTTTCAAAAGGATCAGATGAACAACTCTCTTGAACAAATAATAAGAAACATATACGAAGGAGAATGCCTATGAAGATATATATTGATTACATATTAATCGGGATTAAGGAACATATGGTTTATCCAAGTGCAATATGGGCCAGATTTCTGTCAAGGTTACTATATTTGTACTTGCAATTTTCCATATGGAATGCCCTTTTTCTATCAAACAGTCAAACAAACCTAATATTAAATCAAGAAGATACCTTAAAATATATTGTTGTTGCCACCATAGTTTCTTCTTTTATGGAATGCAATACAACCGAATGGATAAATACTCAGATTCAATCTGGAAATATTGTCACAGAATTGATTAGACCGATTGATTTCAGAAAAATGGTCTTCTCCCGACATTTAGGAGACACCCTTGTAAAAATTGCGTTCTGCTATATTCCAGTAAGTATTATTGCAATGGTTATTATGCCCACACATATATTGTATCACACACAATTTTTTTTGGGAGTACTTTCAATTATATTGGCTTATTGTATTCAATTCTTGTATTCTCTTATCATAGGATTATTATCATTTTGGCTCATTGTAACATGGCCTCTGAATATGTTTTTGGGAGCAGTATATAAGCTATTATCAGGAGTATGGATTCCTGTAACAATGTTTCCAGATTTATTATTCAAAATAAATCAGTTTCTTCCGTTCCGTGCAATTTATGCCATTCCTGTAACAATCTTAACGCAACGGATGGAATCCCAAACAATTACAGCAGCACTAACAACTCAAGTGATATGGATTCTTTTATTATATTTTATAACGGATTTTATCTGGATCATTGGAAAAAGGAAACTGATAGTACAAGGAGGATAGACGATGAATTATATTAGAATATATCTACGCTTTGTCATAATATATATGAAAGGCAAACTAGAGTATCATTTTTCACTCTTACTTGAACTGATAGCTAATACAATATTGATCGGTATATATTTTGCCGGTTTTAATGTTATATTCTATAATTTCAACAATATTGTCGGTTGGAACAAATATGAAGTCCTTTTTATGTTTACAACAAGCTGGTTGTCCTATTCTTTTAGCTGTTTCTTTTTTTGGAGTCCTATGCGAGATATAGGCGAACTGGTTCGCAGCGGGAAATTCGACTTATATTTGACTCGTCCCATAAATCCATTTATATATTTAGTTTTGCAGCAATTCCAATATACATTTTTACCACGATTATTTTTCTCTATATATTTTTGGATATATAGCTTACAAAGACTTTCAATCCAATGGACTGTGACTGATGTTATATATTATAGCTTAAACCTGCTTTCTGGATTTGTTATATTTTCTGCAATTACCGTCATTACTGGAACAATCAGCTTTTGGACAGTAAAAAGTGAAGAAATTGTTTCCTTACTGACTGATAACAATTATGGGCTCAAAAACTTTTGTGATTATCCGATACAAATATATTCAAAAGGGATGCAAGTATTACTTACCTTTGTTGTTCCTTATGCACTTACCGGATATTATCCTGTAGCAAATCTACTTGGAAAAAACTTGCCACATCTATGGATTGCCCATATTTCACCAATTATTGCTTTGGTCATGGCAATAATTGCATATAATTTTTGGCACTTTGGAGTGAAACACTATGGAAGTACCGGTGCATAGAAAAACGGTCACACAAAACGTGTGACCGTCTATGGCCTGAGTGCCACCAATCTATATCAATATTCTATTTTTAAACCACCTTGAACATATTCTGTTTCAAAGGCTTATCGTCCTTGTCCGAAATCCCCATCTCTTTTCTGGCATTTTCCAATCCCTGCATTTTCTGAAGTTCTTTCTCTGCATCCTCAAGTCCAACGTGGGTGTAAACATTAAGTGTCACAGCAATATCCGAATGTCCCATCAGATATTGCAGTGTTTTAGTATTCATTCCCGATTTAGCCATGTTGGAGCAATATGTATGACGGCATACATGGGGTGTGATATTTGGCATCTGTACCTTATAAATCTCGTTATACCTGCCAACCATACTGTTAAATCTGTGTTCCCAATGCATGGCAACCAACGGCATTCCTTTCTTATCCAGAAAAAGAAATCCAGTATATCCACCTACCACTTTCTCCACTTTATATTCCGGTCTGTCTTGAATGATTGCTCGAAACATTTCTGTAACTTCTTTTGTCATTGGAATTACCCTTGTTCCGGCATTCGTCTTTGTCGGCTCAATCACATACTCCATCTTCGAAGTTCTCTGCAACTGATGGTCGATATTGATGGTTTTTTTCTCTAAATCAATATCTTTCATCGTCAATCCACAAAACTCCGAAATTCTCATACCTGTATGAAAAAGAATGTATATTACTTCATAATACTTGCAGTAAACTACATCATCATGTACAAACTTTAAGAATTTTCGCATCTGATCCTTTGTAATTGCCTCCCTTGTGACAGCATCATTTACTACTAAGTACATTAGTATAGGTTACCTGATATTAAAAAAGACACTACCTTGATATTCATTAAATGATATTTTATAATTTGTATACAAAGGAGGGGCTATTATGGCTGATAACAAATTTTCTCGTAGTCAGAGTCTTATGGCAAGCTGCGTTCCGATGACCAAGTTGCAGTCCGTTATTGGAGGGAAATGGAAAATTTTAATTATGTGGTACATTTCAGTTTATAAAGTACAACGCTTGGGGGAATTACAAAGAAGAATTGGCAATGAAATTACAAAATCAACTCTTACCAAACAGTTAAGGGAATTGGAAAATGACGGATGGATCAATCGTCAGATTTATCAAGAAATACCTCCCAGAGTAGAATACACCCTTACAGAATTAGCCGAAAGCTTTGTTCCAATTTTAGAGCAAATGAAAGAATGGAGCGAAACACATTTATGCTAATCCTGTTTTCCATAAGAGTACTACTTCCCTAAGTAATCAACTATCGACACACCCTCCGGGAGTGTCGGTAACACTCATAGCAAGCACTGCCCATGTCATGACACATAGGCTGAAATTTACTTTTATGCCACAGGCACAACCCGTAAATTTCCATAGGGAAGTATCCCTAACCCTCTTATATTTTTTAAGTCACTTTTCACAGCAAAATCATTGACCTTCTTCTGCAATTTTGCTACAATTTTTCTCGGATAACTTTATCCAAAATCGAATACACTTTGAAACAAACTGTTGTAAAACATCGAACATTTTACAGCAGTTTTTTTGTACCCAAAATCAAAAAGGAGTTAAAGAAATGGCAAACAGAAAACGCACCAATCCGGTGCAAATTTATCTCGATGATGACGAGCAGTATATCCTAGACGAGAAGTTCAGAGTATCAGGCATGAAAAGTAAGTCCGCTTTCTTACGAAAGCTCATTTTGTATGGCTATGTCTATGACGTGGATTACAGTTATTTAAGAAATTATAATACGGAGCTTGGACGTATCAGCTCAAATCTGAATCAGATTGCCAAGCGAATAAACAGCACCGGGAATATTTATCAGGAAGATATGGACGAAGTAAAGGAGTTGATGAATGAGATATGGCGTACACAAAAATCCATGCTATCAAAGCAACCGTTGATAAAGCGATAGACTACATCTGCAACCCCGAAAAGACAGATGAAAAAATGTTCGTTTCCTCTTATGCCTGTTCTCCGGAAACCGCAACTTATGACTTCAAATATACCCTCGACCACTGCCGGGAAAACAGTCCCAACAAAGCCTATCATCTGATACAGGCTTTTGCTCCGGGAGAAGTTGGTTTTGAAGAAGCACACCGCATTGGAAAGGAGCTCGCAGATAAACTTTTAGAGGGGAAATATTCGTATGTTGTTACCACCCATATTGACAAAGAGCACGTTCATGACCACATCATTTTTTGTGCCGCTGACAACATCGAACACAACAAATATCACGACTGCAAACAGTCCTATTACCACATCCGGAAACCGAGTAATGAACTATGCAAGGAGCACAATCTTTCTGTCATCATTCCGGGTGCTCGGCGTGGCAGAAAGTACAAAGAATGGCAGTCCGACCAGAACGGTTCTGCATGGAAAACGCAGATTAGAAAGGGCATCAATTTATGTATCAAGTCGGCTTCCACTTACGATGAATTTCTGCTTCTAATGAGAGCCAAAGGTTATGAAATCAAAGGGGAAACTTTTGAAAAAGGAGCTGCCAAATATATCTCATTCCGCCCTCTGGATAAAGAGCGTTTTGTGCGTGGCAGTACAAAATCTTTGGGTAAGGAATACACAAAGGAACGTATCAGGGAATGCATTGAAAGGAAACGGGAGCGAAAGGCAGTAATCCCCAAAAGGGACTACTCTGCCCGCAGGCTCATTGACACCTCAGACGAGAAATTTCAGAACAGCCCGGGACTGCAAAGGTGGACTGCCATTGAGAATTTAAAGATTGCCGCACAGAGCTATAATGAAGTCGGCTCCCTTGCAGAACTGGAACACAAAATTGCGGTGAAAACCGAAGCCGGAAAGTCTGCAAAGCAGAGCGTTGTGGAACTGGAACATCGCATCAAAGACCTTGCGGAAATCATCGAATACGCACAGCAGTACAAAGACAACCGCTCCTATCATATCAGCTACAAAAAAGCCAAGAACCCGGACGCATATTTCCGCAGATACGAAAGCCAGATCATTCTTTATGGCGGCGCCAGACGTATGCTTGAACAGGCAGGCATAAACTTAAATGGCTTGAATGTCGATAAGCTAAATGCGGAGTATCAGGAACTGATGAAGCAGAAAAGCGAGCTGACTTCCACCTATAAGGATTGCGAAAAGGAAGTGCGTGAGCTGAACCGAAAGTTGGAAAATCTCAATCAGTATCTTGGGAAAGATATGCCCACTACTCAAGACACAAAAAACAGACAACAATCTCTATAAATTAGGTAGTATGTTAACCCATTTTATAGTATAATCAATTCACTACTTAACAAAGGAGCAACCTATTTATATGCTTACATTCATAGATGAAAGTGGATACCCTCGCCCTACAGATTCAACCAAGAATCCTATCCTGCTTGGTGTCTGTATCCATGCGAATGATATTAAACCAATCACAAATCAGATATACAAATTAAAAGATTCAATTTATGGAAAACAGGACGAAATAAAGTCTACAAAACTTATTCGTGAAGCGACCATTACCAAGAATCGTACAAATAATAAAGCATATGTTGAGGGCATGGTAGACATCATTGTCTCTTATGACGCTGCTATTTTTGCCGTAATTATGGACAAGCCAGATGAACCAATTATTGTTCCGGAACATCATCTTCCGAAGCAGTATTACCTTCTTTTAAAAAAGGTTGAGTTTTACTGTAATCATCATCACTATGGCAAAGCAATGATGATATTTGATGAGGTACATGAGGATGCTGACCGAAAAATTGCTGAGGCAATTACAGGTTTTCTGTTCAAAACGAAGTTTGGGCGTTCTTTCCATCACATATTAGAAATGCCCTTGTTTGTCAGCTCTGCTGTAACTCCTGCAGTGCAATTTGCCGATATATTTGCTGGTATCGTGAGGCATTATTACGAAAATGAGCTTGACCAAAAAGAACCAGAAACAGAATTTCAGGAATGGCTTGTAGCGCTTTTCACCAAACTACATAATCTTACGGAAAATAACTTCATCCCCAAATCACATTATCTTGAATATGGCTTTCAGAAAATGGGCAAAAACTTCTCCTATCCTGTAAGCGAGAAATTTACTACTTCTGATAATGATGATGAAAGCCTTTTAAGTGAAGAATTTTCTAATGATTTATCTGAATAATTTTTTGTTTGACTTCATACAAATATGGTGTATAATATTATTAGAGTCATATGTTGTTCCGTCCTGGAGCTGCGTAGGACTCGTAATATTGACAAAAGTATCGCACCTGCAGTTTAGCGGGTGCGATTTTTGTATTATCTATATTTACCTTCAAACAATTCCCATACAGAAAAAGCCTCTTGTGCTATCTCATCATAAGGCGGTGCTGTAACGCCTAAAGTTGTATTTCCCATATCAGAAAGTCTTAAACTGCACAAATTTACACCACTCATTTGTTGCCTTATATCTTCTTCCTTGCTAAGAAACCATTCTGCCTCGGTCACAAATAATTTGAAACTCATTTTCTCTATTTCCCGAATTATGTAGAAGTATATGTAATTAAGCTCTATCCACGCTCTACGAAGCGGATTTCCATATAAAGTATTTACTATTTGCTTGGAGTAATCTCCAAGTTCCATTCTCTCCCACTTCTTCTTTAGCAAATCATACAGTATCCACTTTTCCACACTACATCTTCCTTCAACATTATCAAATTCTAAATCCCAATTTCCGTTATAATCAGGATCCATAAATGTAGGTAGAATTGACCGTCCATGAGCTGCTGCATTCCTTATGGCGCACAAATCACTGATAAATCCTATACATTCTTTCATTTTATGTAAAATATCTGGAATGCTGTCTTTCCTAGAATAAACATCATAAAAAATAGTTATAAGTTCTGACAACTCGTTTAACTCTAACTGTTCCATCAAATCCAACAATGGCACAGCATTCTCATCCGTTAAGTAGTCAAACTCATCCGAGCTGCCCCTGTATCTTCTTTTATCTCTTGCCCGCTTAATCAACTTCGCAATTTTAGGTTTCTTGGCTACCCATTCTGATATTACTTCTGCTCCAACATCATGTCCGTCATCAGCAATCCTTATTCTATTGAAATATGTTTTATAAGCATTTTCTATGCCAGTAGTCCATGACAAAATGTTTTTCCTAAACTCAATATCTATTCTATCTATTACAAAAAGCAAACCTATTTTAAACTTAGCATCAATACAATCAAGGTCAACATGCTTTCCTGCTTGCATTTTTATGATTTCTTTGCAAGTAAATATTCCCGGCGATAAGTATTCCAACATTCTTGGTTGAAAGTTATTACCTTCAAGCCAATCGACAAATTCCTTATCATCCAATATCGGATAATAGAAATTGTATTCACTTAACCTTTTTCTAATATTTTGAATGGCATTATTCTCAATAATTCGTTCTTGATATTTCCATTCATCTCCTATAAACCTAATATCTGTGGCTTCTTTAATATCTCGGTCTCTTACTCCCTGACTTTGACTTAAGGAAAACTCAACCTCATCTGTGTATTTAATATATTGTTTTCCTTCTTTTTCTTCCAACATAGATTTTTCTATTCTAAACGGTATCCATTCATGTTCAACTTTATATGCGTCTGTATCAATTATTCCATAATTATTTTTTAGCTCCAGTATTCTTCCTCTAGGCATACTATTTCCACTCCTTTCCACATGGTATTCGGCTTTTAAACGCCACCTATTACAAACCGGAACACACTGTGTGTCATTTTCAACTGCACTATACATACATTATAATTGTACCCTTTCAAAGACAATTTCTCAATCGGATTGTATACATAAAAATAAAAAGCAGGTAGCCAGCACACAGCCGACTACCCACCATCTCAAATTTACTCTACTGATTCCAACACTACCTCTGCAAATTCTTCATCAGTCATGCTCTGGAGCTTACCTAACACCTGCTCTCCAAGCTCCTCCATATCGCTGTCCTTTATGTGCGGCATGACCTGTCTGATCTGCCCAATCATATACTACCTATCCTGTGTCTCAAACACACACATAAAATTGATTTCTTCTACTGTGAATTTACTCATCTTCTTACATCTCCCTCTGTGTTTTTTTGTCGGTTTCCTTTTCCAGTGAAGTACGTTCCGCCTTATCCCTCTGCTTTATGACCGCCTTTTTCTCTGCCAGCTTCTCCTTAATGGAAATTCTGCCTTTGGTCTACTCCTGTTCCTTTTTCTCCGCTCCGTTATTCAGGACATTATCAATCATGTTGTAATTCTGTTCTTCAAGCTCCTCCACCTTTGCAAGCGGCTTGTATTCTGCCAGCTTGTCAAGCAGCTCCTTTGCCCTTCTTGCAGTCTGAACCGCTTCGCTGCCCTCAATCTCCACACCCCCTCCAAAAATGTCCGTAATGCCCTCTCTGACGCCTTCAGAAATGACCGCATTAAGAAAGTCATTCAGATACCCGGTATTTCCATTTCTGATGTCCTCAGTGATGTTGGCAACCTGTGCTTCTCTGTCCTCAACCGTATCCTGATAATTATGAAATTTTGACATAGTATTCAGATAGGTCTTGTACTTCTCGCTTTCAAAAAGCTCCTTGATTCCCTGCTCCAGCTTCTCCGTTATTTCCTGTACTTTCTGTTTTTCTGTTTTAGCGTCTGCCATTGTATGCCCTCCATCTGCGTATTTTTTGCATGACAAAAGGCAGCCATTATTGACTGCCTTTGCATAATTACGATATTCACTTATAAACCTTTATCATTACTGCCCTTATTCGTTTTGATTTCTGCAATGTACTCCTGTCTCCTTTCTGCCCCTGTCGCTGTAAATAACAAAAAAGACAATTAAGATTTATTAACTGCCCTTTCCTCCGCTCCATATTAATTACGCTTATTTACTGACTTATTTTAAATCGTCGTATTTATAATCAATCGCTACTATCTCATCCGTTGATGTAAGCGGAGCTCCTTTTTGTGTTGTACGTCCTTGTTCAGAAAAGAGATATAAATTTTGTTTTGCTCGCGAACAAACAACATATAATAACTTTTTTGTTTCACTTTCCCGATAATGTGGTTTATTTATTATAGTATCCCAATGCGGAATATACCCATTTAATATCCCAAACGCAATAACCGTAGTATATTCCTCTCCTTTCACACCATGAAATGTATTGATAACCACACCCTCTTTTTCTTTGAAACATTGTTTAAATGTATCAATATCTGTAGATAGATGGTTATTTTTTACTCTATCCTTAACCTTTAAAATAAAATCTTCATATGCTTTCTGTAATCGTGATTCTATGTTTAAATCAATACCTATTTCTATCAAAAAATTATTTATTGCTTTCTGTAAATATACCACACCGTTTTCATCTGTTTCAGATATAGAATTAATTATTTTTAAAATCTTATAATTATCTATTTCATCAGACAAATATATCTTATATTCTTCTGTTAGAATCTCAATGATTTCATTTGCAATTTTCTTTCTTAAATGAATTTTTTGTCCTGACTCTGTGAATATCAATTTTGAAATCAAATAAAAGACATTCATTGGATCATATTTTATCGGCGTGATATCTGGTGCATCAAATTTTACATTTGGCAATAATTCTTTAATTTTCTTCGATAGCGGGAAAAGCAACCACCATTGTGGTGCAATTATACATATCTCATTATCTGGAATTCCTCGAGATAGTTCTTCTTTTACAATATAAGCAATTTTCTCAAACAACTCAGATTTACTTATGGTATCATCATAAACCAAACATCCCTTTTCATCCTTTATGTCCGAGACTGCATATATTTTTGCACTCTGTAATTGAAAATTCGAGTAATAATCAACTATACGTTGCGTTGTACGATAACAACCATCTAGTCTTTTCTCTTGGAATTTTACTCCAAACTCTTTCTGTAATTCATCACAGGTCTTTGCAACTCCTCCAAGTCCCCCATATATTGCCTGATCCGTATCTCCTACGAATGTTACTTGTATATTCTTATTACATTTTACAATACTGCTCAATATTTTATACTGAAGTTCATTCGTATCTTGATATTCATCCACCAGAATTGTTCTCATTATTCCAGCAATATTCTCCGCAATAAATTTATTCTGATTTACTAAATCATAAGATATGCTTAAAATATCATTAAAATCTATCTCTTTTTCATTTAATAGCTTTGTTTGATATTTCTCAAATATTTCCGGATATTCAAAAGGCTTATCATATCCAATATCAATTCCCAGTTCTTCTATTATTTCATCAGTATATTGTTTTGTGACATAATCATCTATGATATGATACCCTTTCCGCAAACGTTCATTGTACATTGTATAAGGTCTGATAATAAACTCAAGACAAAATTGATGTATAGTCCCTACCCAAACCTTATCCTCCGGAATATCTATTTTTTCTAGTCTTTCCTTAATTTCATCAGCAGCTCTATTGGTATAAGTTATCGCAATATTAAGTTTTTTTGAAGTAATATATTTTTGGACAGAATATGCTAATTTATAAGTCAATGTTCTTGTTTTTCCACTTCCCGGACATGCTTTAAGCAATATATTCCCCTCATTAACACAAACTTGTCTTTGCTGCGGATTTAATTTATCTAAAAAAGTCATGGTATCCATTATTCACACCAACCCCTACAATATTTGTCAACTTCTTCTAAGAATTTTGCAACAACATCATCCTTATATCTTTCTCTAAATTTTTAATAAACTCCTTTCTTTCCTCCTGTGTTTTAATTTTTTCACTCTCTTTTTTCAAGGCTAATACTTCTTTTTCATCATATCCACTTAATGAATACTCTATCATTTTAAAAACGATATCTATCGAAATTACTTCTTTACTTGCAAATGCAATCGCTCCCAAAATGTATTGTGGAACAGTAACTGCTATATCAATGTAATTTGAAAGGGTGGTGGCATACCAGCCCTTTCCCATATCTCTGGCTAATGTTAAAACTGTATTAGCACATGCCGCATCTGTTCCTTGTTTTAAATTTTCTTTATGTCTCTTAATCGTATTAGTATCAACATAATTTAATTCTACAACTTCACTAATATAGTCACTGTTCGCCCGTGCATCAGCCAATGCAAAATCAACTTCTAATGTATGTGGTGCAAAAAAAGACTCAACCCAAGGATTCGTGCCATATAAATCTGCTAACTTTTTCTTCCTACTTTTTCCTCTTTTCTCTGCCTCAGCTTTATATAATTTACTGTCTGTTTCTACAATTTGTATATCTTCATCGGTAACAATAGCACATGTTCTCTTAATTCTTTCTTCACTGAACAAACTTGCAATATATTCAAACGACACACTTCCTACATTGACCAAACCAATCCCCATCTCATCCAAAGATACTCCTAATGCATTTTTAATAAGATTTGGAATTAATATTTCTTCCCCATCACCTTCTACTAAAACAACTCCCTTTGAAAAAAGTAGAACTGACCGTTTAGAATCCAAATATCGTTCAATACAGTCGGATAATTTCAAATTCTTTAACTGTAAATTCTTTTTTCCAAATTCGTCAAGTCCCTGACTCGGTTGCATTGAAATACTATTGCTACCAATTGACTTCAGGATATTAATATTTTTCACCTCTGATACTTCCGCTAAATAAGTAGAATGTGTTGTTGTTATAATCTGAGTATAGTCTTTTGTTACTTTTAATTTATCGAATAGCGTTCTCTGAATATGTGTATGTATATGAGCCTCTGGCTCTTCAATTATCATGATATTTATCAATTCTCGTGTTCTATTTACCTCATATTCCACAATTTTTAAAGCCATATAAATCATGTTTAAATGCCCTAATCCCAACGAATCGATATCATTCTGTTTTGAAGGCTTCATAAATAAATATCGTGACAAAGAATTTATATCATCCTTCAATCCAGATTGTAAAATTATCTCTGGCGAATAGACCATCCCTATCATATCAAGTAGCTTTTCGTTGATTTTTCGTCCTACCAATTCAACTTGTTCCACTTCTGAAATAGACTTATTTAACTGAACAATTTCAGATTTAATTGTATTTAGCTCGGATTCTTTTATTAACGATTCTACTGATTCTATAATTCTTCTAATTGGATTTTTGGGCTTACCTAATTCGCTTGCAGCATCACGCAATGCGTCAATAAATACAACCGAAATGTGATCTTGTACATCTGCAATGTTCAATTTGCATCCTAAAATTCTGTCATCATCTTCATCAGGATCTGAACATTGTCCTTTTTCTAAGTCCCCAACAATTTTTGTATAAATATCTTTGTCTGTAAAATCAGTTTGTGCTCTACTTGTATAATAAAACTCATAATCTGATATTTTTATCTTTTTTCTTTCTTCCTCAAACTCGGCAATATCTGTTATTTCACTCAATTTCTTTCTCACCTGCTTTTGTGGACGAATAAAAAGAGAAATAACACCAATATCATCTTCCCCACTCTTTATATAAGACTTTAAAAACTCTTCATTCTCATTTTCTGGTACAATTCCAGCACAAACCTCTGTTTCTTTGTCTTCAGAAGTAATTTTTCCAAATACTGCTGAGAGAATAATCCAATGTCCTTTCCATTTTCCCAACGAATCCGAAAAGTCATTTTCCTTTAATCTTTTAGTATTATAATAATATGTATCATCTAATAAAATTCTTAATGCTGTCATTGCATTAGATTTTCCCGAATCATTTTCACCAATAACTGTATTAACACCTTCAACAAAAGAAAAGCGTGCAGATCTAAGATTTTTATAATTAACTATCTGTAAATATTTTAAAAACATAGTTCAATCCTCCTATGATAATCTTCAATAGAATTTACTAGTATTATAACATACAATACAACATTTTAATAAAATATCTACTTTTTTACCGATAGGGAGGGAGGATCCTCCCTATCACATTATAATCTCTTTTTGCCTCTTTTCTTTTGAAATATCTGGCGTTTCTAGTGATTTCTTCCCATATGCCTTCTCGCGCATCTGGGCAAGTTTCTCCTTGACAGATATTCGTCCTCTAGGGACATCCGCTACTTCCTGTGTACTTTCTGCCCTGTCCAGCTCACCCTCCTGTGCCTGTGTACTCTGCTCTCCGGTTTCTTCCTCCGGCTCATCATCACCCATATCCAGCGCATTATCGCCTTTTTCGTCCATATTAAGAAGTGCATTTAACTCTGCAAGACGCTCTAACTTCTCCGCCAGTTCTTGCTCCTGTGCAAAAGGTTTTGTGACTTCCACCTTTGCGGTTTCAAGCTGATGTTCCACGTTGGAAAGCTTCTGCTCCACGTCTGCCATTTTCCCGGTCATTCTCTCTAAAGCATTGGAAAGTCTTTGCAGATTTCCAAGCGGATCGGCTCCGATTTCCACCTCATGGCTAAGACTTCCTTTTAAGCTGATCGTAAACTTGGAGAAGAACGAGTCAAAGGACACGCTCATCTTAAAGCCCTGATATTCCCCGATTGTGACCGCCATGTTTGGCTGTTTTGCACTCCGGCACATATCAATTAAAGCCGCACCCGCTTCCTTTTTGTCCGTATAGGTACGGTTGCCTATCTTCATGGAAAAAGCGTCCTTATCCACCGGCTTATGCGCTGCGTAGGTCTGAATATCCGTCCGGTATCCCTCAAGCCTTTCTTTTAAGGCTGTAATCTGCATCGGGTAATGCTTTGCGATATTGTCCTCAAGACGGTAAGCTCTTTATAACAGTCCTCTGCAATCCGTCCGGCAATCTCCCGGATACGTCCCACAAACCCGGCTTCCCTGTCGGTGTCCCCATAAGTTTTTTCCAAACGGGAAATCACTGCTTCCATGTGTTCCTCACGCATCTCCCAAAGGTTAGGGAATTGTCCGATTTTTCTTGCCTTATGCACATCTGAAATATCAAAGACATACTTCAAACCTGAAAAACTATCCTCATCAATCAACGCAATGCCCTTTGCACCTTTGTTTACCCAGCAGTGCATCTTTTCATTCCATATCTCTATTGAAGCACAGGCGGTTGCATCCGGTCTTTGGGCATAGATTAAAAGCTGTTCCTTGAACGGATATTTGTACAGTCTGGAAGCAGTATTTAAGTACCGCCTCCAGCTTTCTTCATTCCGCACGACTTCTTTTGCTGTTTCCTCTGCCAGTGCGGAAATCAATTTATATTTTCTCATGGTAAACCTCCATTCTTATTTGATTTTCTGCAACAAAAAAGGTGGCTATGGTTCGTTCATGAGCCATTGCCACCAGTGACGGTAAACTTTATTCATTTTCTATCTGTACCTCCCAATAATAAAAGGCACCTAAGATTTCTCTCAGATGCCCCAAATAACACTATTTATTGGACTACTCTCACATTTACCTTTGTATCATGCTTTTTTGCTTCTGTCGCAGCTCTTCTAGATACAATAGGATTATTCCTACTTGAACAAATTGTAACTCGCTTTCCACTAACCTCTGCTATTGGTCCTTGCGCAACAACATCTGATACAATAACGGGTTTTCCTTCTGTTGTTTTTTCTTTAGTTGATACTGTTGCAACAACCACCTGTCCCCTCCTGTATTTTGCCTTATCTATTTCCACTTCAACTACTACTTTATTTCCATCAGCAGACACTATACGTGCAGGAGCACTTAAACTTCTTTTTTTGCTTTTAAACACTATCATTCGCCTCACTTTCATTCATAACAATTTCTGAAATACGAGAAAATTCGACATTAGGTTTTATATGGTATTTCTTGCAACTCTTATTACTTGAAAGGATGTTTCTTACTAATTTTTCATTTATCATATTAAAAATTTTAATCTGTATATCTGGATCGTTATCATCTATAAATACATAGCCCAATGCCACTAACTCGTCATGTTCTTCTTCATGTTCTTCATATTTATAATAAATGCTTACAACTGATCCATCTACAAGATACTTATTCTTCTTTGTATAAACTCTAAACTCATTCTCCTTTTCCTTATAATGATATCTTTTTACCATAATATCATATGCATCATGGGTTAAAACAACCATAACAATACCTATTACAATAGCTATTATTGTTATCACTATTTTTAGCCATAATGGGCTTTCTTCATTTATCCCCCATACAGATAATATTGTGAGAATATCCGCAAATATTGCCACTAGTGCAAGTATCTTTTGCATCATGTATGTAATTCACACCCTTTCTCTTTTATCTAATATATTATACCATAATTTGCAACAAAATAATATTCAATATATGACTTTTTCAGTTACATAATTATATTTCGATTTGACGCTAGGCATAAAAACCATGCTCCTCAATGCCTTTTTCCAGAATACAGTTGATCAGTTCCTCAAGCTCCACGTTGTTAATCTCGCTGACAACGATCAGCTTGGCAATGGTATCCTTCGGAACGGATACCGCATAGTACTCCTCATCCGCACGAAGCTCATGGACACAGATGCCAAGTCCCTCTGCAATCTTGCACATAACGCCAAGCTCCGGTTCCTTAACTCCTGCCATAATGTCAAGGATTGTTCTCTCTGGCACACCGGAAATTCTGGCAAGCTCCGCAATCCCGATTTCTTCCTCTTTCATCACATTTAATAACTTGTCCCCTGTTGTAAACATAATCTTTTCCTCCCTATATCACTGCTTCCTTTTTTTCGGTGCAGAATGCTCTTTCCCGGCATTCATCTTAATAACAGCATCTTTCTTCTCTGCAAGTTTCTCTTTTACCGAAACACGCTCATGGCGGTTATCTCTTTTTTCCTCTTTCTGCTTGGCACGTTCCTCTGCCCGGTCACTGTGGAACAATTCATGTTCTTTGGCATCATACTCATACACATGATCCGAAAGACGTTCTCCCGGCGCCACCTGTGTCTGATTTACTTCCTGTACCATTTGCTCAAGTTCTTTAAACTCCATTCCCGCATCTTTCGGTAGAATCAGCGTTTCATGGATTGAAGAAGGCAGCATGTAAAAATCTCCTACCTTCTCAGCGATTTCCTGTCTGATATCGTCATTTAAAATTGCAGCCGCCCCATTTACTTTTGTATCATTTGTCAGCACAAACATGGTATCGGGAATATCCGGCATCATCTGCATTGCCATTTCTTTTGCTTCATCCATACCCACATTTTCTTCTCTTGCAATATCAACTGCAATCATCTCCGCAACCGTCTCATTCATTCCTTTGAAACTATGTAGCTGCAAAGTATCCATATTCTGCAATGCCTGGTCATGCAGTTCTTCAAGTGTGATTCCATATCCATCCATCAGATTATCTGTAATGGTCGCAGTTCCTTCTCCTGTTTTATCCATTAAAATCTGATACACAACTGCTAAATCTTCCAACTTGGAGTACGGTTTATCCTGAAGGAACTGCTGATTTGCTTCCTCGTTGATCAGCTTACATACAATTTTTTCCTTAATCTTGTCAAAATCGGTAACTGCCGATACATCTATATCATGATCTATATAATGTGACTGATACACACTTGCAATCTGAGCTAATACATCATCCAATTCTGCTCCATCCTGTATCTGCTCAAAATATGGATTCAGATAAATGGTAGGTGCAATATTACTTTCTTCTGTTCTTACCATCAGACCGTCCAGAACACAATCATTATTCTTTACAATCTGATTGACCTAAACTGCAACATCTGCAAACCTTTCAGGAAGGAAATCCTGTATTTGTTCTTTTACCTGTTCTACAAAATCTCTATATTTCATTACTTTTTCTCTCCCTTCTTGGTGTCATTCTGTGATTTCTCTGTCAGCTTCGATACTGTGGCACCGTACATCTGGTACCGCTTCATCATGTTTCTCTGGCTTGTTACATTGATTTCTTTTTCTAACTGCTTCATTCTGGCTTTCCTCCCTATTCTGCTTTTCTTCCAAATGAAAACGTATCTTCTTTTTCCTTTTTCGGGGCAAATCTGCCTTTGACTTCCAAAAGCCTTTTTCCCATAATGGAAAACATGGCTTCCACCTGCTCCTGTGTGTACTCATAATTGGTGCGGTTAGAAAGGTTCTCAAGCCTGCCGATTGCATCAATGACCTTGTTCACACGATACTCCCCAAGACGGACAAACTTGTCCGCCTTGCTCTCATTGTCCTGTACTTTCTTTGTTTCTTCTGCTCCCATTGTTACGTCCTCCTTTTATTTTTTCTTTCCTGTAAATTTCTTATTGGGAAACTCCATGACAAACTTAAACTGCACTCCGGACTTTTCTTCTCCGTCCTTTGTGTAGTGGTATTCTTCCGTACCGCTCGGAATGATATAGGCATCGTATTTCTTGCCCGCCTTGCTCGTAAGCCCCTTTAACAGTGTCTTTTTCCCGGCAAGCACGCTTTCCACCTGTTCATCTGACAGAGCAACGCCCATGATCCGGCTTACATTCATGCCGCACTTATTCTTACAGAAAGCTCCGTATTTTCCCTTTACTACTTCACCGCCGCAGTTCGGACATTTACCAAGTACCTTCTGCTCCTGTGCGAACATCTTTTTCTGCTCGTCACTGACTTCGCGGTAGGTGTGGATTAAGTCAGATACCATTGTTTCAATATCTGTCATAAAGTCCTCACGCTCCATCTCTCCCTTTGCAACAAGGGTAAGGGCATTTCCCCAGTCAGCGGTAAGTTTCGGGGACTTTACAACATCGGGAAGCACCGTAATCAGCTTCATTCCATCCTCTGTAGGGATCATCTGCTTTTTCTCACGCTTCACGAAACCGTCCTTGACTAACTTCTCTATAATGTCTGCTCTGGTGGCAGGTGTACAGAGTCCTTTGCGCTCCACATCGTCACTCATGTCCTCTTTTCCGGCTCGCTCCATTGCAGACAGAAGGGAATCTTCCGTAAAGTGCTTCGGCGGTGTGGTGTAATGCTCGCTAATCTTCGTCTGCCCCCCGTCAAAGGTCTGCCCCTTTGAAAGCTCCGGCAGTTTCTTATCCTCCTGCTCTTTCTCTTCCGGTGTCTTAAAAGAACGCTTAAAGGCATCCTCAAAATCTTTCCACCTGTTTTTTAAGACCGACTTGCCGGAAGCAGCAAAGGTGTAATCACCACAGGATAGCTCTGCCTTAACCGTTTCATAAAGATGTTTCTCCCCCGTAGCACACAGCAGTCTGTTGGCCACAAGGGATAAAATCTTTCGCTCCGTTTCCGGCAGGGCTGCAAGGTCAGCTTTTGCAATCTCCATTGTGGGAATAATCGCATGGTGTTCTGTAACCTTTTTGCTGTTTAACACCCGCTTAATATCCGGATTGAACATCCTATTTTCCTCAAACAATATGGAACCCAAAATTGCTTCAATCACATTTCCGGCTGTCTGCTCCATATCGTCAGACAAATACTGACTGTCTGTTTTCGGATAGGTACACAGCTTCTTTTCATAAAGGCCCTGGGTGTACTCTAAGGTCTGCTTTGCTGTAAAACCGAATAGGCGGTTGGCATCCCTCTGAAGCGTGGTAAGGTCATAAAGTTTCGGCGGTGCCACCGTCTTTTCTTCCTTTGCCACAGACGTAACAAGAGCCTGTCCGTTCCGACAAGCTCCTGCAATCTTTTCTGCTTCTGTTTTACTGTCAATCCTCTCTGTGGCTGCATCTACGCCGCCGCAGAGGATATGAGCCATGAAATACTGCTCTTTCTTGAAATTCATAATCTTGCTTTCACGCTCCACAAGCATTGCAAGGGTAGGTGTCTGTACCCTGCCCACCTTTAACACCTTGCGGCATTTTTCTTCACTTTATGCCGTGGCAGATGAATAACACTTTAATCATAAAATTTCTCCTGTTCTGAAATGCCCTGTATTGCCGTGTTTTGCGTTGATTTATCGACTTTTCCGGGCATCGTATTTTTATTTTCTAAAACTACACTTTTTGCAAAATAATGCAAAACGGAGCAAACGGATGCCTTGTGTAGTAGTCAAATCGTAGTCAGTTAAGGGGGGTCAGACTACGGATGGAGGTGTGCATTATTTATAATTTTAATGTTAATCCTCGTTGTCTAATTTCAACTGATTTTCGTAACCATATAATATCTCCCTTATATCTACTCTACTCCAACAAAAATGGCCTCCCTTACTACTATTATTTAAAGGATAATGAATTCCGTCACACTTCCCAAGCAAAGTTAAATCCTTTGGACGATTTCTCCTCGAGCTCTCATAAATATGCATTTGGTATCTATTACCTGTTTTTCCTATATGAAAGCATACTCTTTTCGATGTACGAAGAGCATCTATACTTTCGGGTTTATCTTTAGTTAAGAAAAAGTATACATCTGCTACTTCATCAGCCACTCCATTTACATTCCAATCCCTCAAATATATTTTGTTCACATAAAACAAAGCATACCAACCAAGATATTTTTCATAACTCTCTATTTTCTCTTTAATTTGAAAAAAATATACATCTCCCTCTTCCCATCCCAAGACATATGGTTTATGAACAGGAATTTTTTTATATTCCGGCATCGTCTCTTCTAACTGCACTTTCAACTTGTCCAATACCTTACTTCTCTCATACCTAATTCTTTCTGTTTGCCAACGTTGCGATACTCTATCTTCTTCTATCAACTGAAGTGCTATTGTTTTAATTTTCTCTGTCAATCTTCCCTTTTTCCACAACGTATCTGCCAGACCAAAATAAAAATCATATTTGCAGTCGATATCCTCCATGTCCTCCTGATATTCTGATAATATTTCCTTCAGAGCAACTTCATCACTTTTCCCCGACTTAAGTTTTGCAATATAATCTTCTTTCACATCTGCACTTATGTCATTTTGATAAATGCCTACTCCCCATGTTCCCATCAAATCTCTCCTTAACAAAATATTTTTTGTTTTCAATTTACATTATATCGGCCAAGGCATATTTTTACCAGTCAAGAAGGCACCCAAGCTATATGCCTGAGTGCCACCAGTTTCCACCAATATTCTATTATCAAATCACCTTGAGCATATTCTGTTTCAAAGGTTTATCATCCTTGTCCGAAATCCCCATCTCTTTTCTTGCATTTTCCAACCCCTGCATCTTCTAAAGTTCTTTCTCCGCATCCTCAAGTCCAACATGGGTGTAAACATTAAGTGTCACGGCAATATCCGAATGCCCCATGAGGTACTGCAATGTCTTAGGATTCATGCCAGATTTCGCCATGTGACGGACGGCTCGCAATGCTATCAACTTTTTCATTCAAATAAGCACCTCCAAAGCTTTATGTTTCTTTTTCAAACTTGCTGGCGGCGAACAGCATTTTATGCTGTTTGCGGACGGCAAGTCCACAGGGGATAGCCGCTTTAGCGGCGCAAGGG
>ENA-UOJL01000938-UOJL01000938.1-human-gut-metagenome-genome-assembly--contig:-P47-NODE-938-length-35979-cov-13.788721_pt1 | contig 35979 bp, 29 predicted proteins | sample MGYA00242347_ERZ723894 | MGnify/ENA metagenome assembly ERZ723894
CGCGAAACGTGCAGCGTCAGCGGTTCGCCCTCGGTGGCGGTCAGTGTGCCGGTGACGGGGGCGCCGTCCTGCTCGAATCGAGCCGTCTGCATATAGCGCATGGTGTAGTTCGTGTCGAGAGAGATCTCGCCCACATAGGCGGATACCGTCGGCTTGGGCAGCAGCGCAAGCTCTACCGTGTCGCCGTCATGCAGAACATAACGGTCGGAGTAGTAGACGAGCAGCGTACCGTTCTCATAATAATTATCAGAGAAGTAGCCGCTGAAGCTCTGCAAGCTGTGCGCATAGACGCCATTGATAAGCGCGGCATAGCTGACCGCGCCGAAGCCGTCCTGACGTCCCTTGTTGTAGAGCTTGCTGCCAAGCTGCGTTTCCAGTGCGCCGAGCGTCTGGTCGCCCGTCAGCGTGACAGAACCCGTCCATGTCGTGCTGGTCCAATCGTCCTTGAAGCCGTCTGGATTATTCAGGCTGGCAGTGTCCGTGACGCGGACGTTCACGGTGATGCTCTCCGCCGTGTTCGCCAGGCCGAGATAGTAGGCATCGAACAGTTCGCGGTATGCCGTTCTGATTTCCCGATATTCGCTGGCGTTCAGATTCAGCTGCGTTTCCGCGTACTTCTGCCAGACGGCATAGGCGGCGTCACGCTTGGTTTTCAGCGTGTCGCGCCCATTCAGCGCCGTATTGCTGATCGCCTTGTCTGCCAGCTCACAGAGCGCCGGGATCGCGTCCAGTGCCAGCGACACGTCTCCATATCTGTCCAGCGCCGGAGCAAGTTCTTTGACCGCATCAGTCAGCTTTTCAGCATAGCCATCCGCCTTGCTTTGATTGGTTTTGACATTCTCCGCCGTAGGTTCAATCTTGCCGGTTTCGTCGTTTTTCTGGAACAGAGCGTCCAGATACGCATTTGCTCCGGTCAGCGCTGTGCGGTAGGCATTGACGGTCTTTTCGGTGCAGCCCTTCAGATCGTCGTTAGACTTTTTGCACCGTTCAATCGTTTCATAGAGATTGGTGGGGTTGATCTGCTCGGCTGGAATCAGATTCGCCATGGTCGCTGTCAATGCTCCCAGAGCGGAATCTACCTGCTGCTGTGTTACAGCTGTATTTTCATTGACCGATTTTGCACTGGTAAGTGCGGTCTGGAAATCTGACCAGAAGCCTTTTTCACTGACTGCCTTTGTTCCAGCGTTATATCTGTCGTCCTCAGTTTTGCAGTTGCTGGCATTTTTGCCTTCAGCTTCAGTAATCTTTGTGGCAAGATCTGATTTATTCACCGGGGCAGAAACTGCTTTTTTTATTTGCACTAGGACGGCATAATCATCGCCAATAGGTTTTCCGCGTTTTTTCAGCTGAGAGCAAAAAATGACAATGAAATAGTAATCATATCCACTTTTTATACTGGCTTCCGGGAATCCTGCCTTAATTAAATCGACATCAGTTACTGATATACCTGTTAACGCAGATGCTAAAGCGGATGTTCCATTCAAACCGACTTTTGGGCTAGTCAATAGGCCGGTATATTTTAAGGCAATATTTTTTCCTGTGGAGTTTTTGTACTCTAGTGTAGCTCCGACATCTTCAGTTATTTTAATATATGTAGTTCCGGAAAAGGTTTTATTGTTTGGAATACTAATATTTCCGGTGTATGTACTATCATAAGTGTTTTCGGCTAATCCACTTGCCAGTAATTCAACTGTTACAGTCTTTTCCTCTGCATATACTGGCACAAGCAAGCCACAGAGCAACGTAATGACCAGAAGAAAGGAAACTATACTCCTCGGGGACGGTTCTTTTGTCCCATTTTTGTTTCCGAAAAGAACTGGCAAGCGTGGCTTTCGCTTGCATTGTTTTCCAACATTTGATACATTCATATTAGGAATCATCCTTTCTTTTTAAGTGCAGGGATGCAATTTTCAAATTCATGCCAATCTGCCGGTATCGGTTCCTGCGCCCACTTCTGACCGCGTCTGTCCTCCCTTGGCACGCTCGGCGCTCCGCGTCGTCGCGTACTTCCCCGGAATGGCAGGTATTCTTTCCCGTTGTGGCTATTCAGTTGTCGGCGCGGTTCACCATAGGAAACCGGGCAAAGGCCCGGTGTATCAGTTTTTTAGCGGCGGCCCGGTCTGCCGTTCCCATTTGCAGACCAGGCCACCAATATAGGGGGCAAAATAAAAGCCGATTCCGGCTTGAAGCGACGCACCTTGTCCAAAAAACAAAATGCGCCGATCTCAACATGAAATCAGCGGCAGTTGGGCGGTTTTTCGCCCATTGCAACAGGAAATCGCTCGCCGCTGCAAATACACGATCGCGGTTTTCCGCGAGTAATACAGTTCTTCTGACTTGCGTTATAGGGAATCTCCCCTGCGCCCACATCCTACCTTCTCACAGGTTTTCCCTGCAATGGCGAACTTTCGTCCCGGCGGTCAAAACCGCTTCGGCGTGACCTCACGCGCACAGCACCGTTTCGTGTCGGCCTTGCGGCCTTCTTCTGTTTGCCTATCCTGCCCGAAGGTGTACGGAATCGGCGTGTATTACGGTATCAACAATATGAACTTATCAGTGGGGTTTCGTCCGTAGGTACCTACGGACGGGAAGAGGGCCCTCTTCCCGATGGACTTCTGTAATCCGTTCATTATCATATACGATTTTTCGCCGTTTGGCAAGCAAATTCTTGTTACATCTCTGTGTTCTTCCGGAAAATGAGAAAATTTTTGGTTTTGAGGCTTGCTTTCACACTGAAAATGGTTAAGCTGTGACTCACGAGCTAGGAACTCACACAACAAAATCATTTTTCGGAGGTAACTACAATGAAAACAGGTAAAATCACGGCAAAGCTCAGAGACATGGTTCCGGTCTGCTTCATGGTAAACGGCGAAGAGCGCAAGCGCTATGCAAACATCGAAATCCCCGACGAGGTCAAGGAGCTGGATATGCTCGACTTCCATTTCAACACCCACATGGACGGCAAGATCACCTTTGAAATCCACCTCGACGAAAGCGTACTGCCGGAACAGTGGTCTGCGCCTCGCCCCCGCAAAACCCGCGCCAAGGCAACGGCCGAAACCCCTGCTCAGCCGGAGATCATGGAGCTGGCCTACAACGTCATCGGTGAGCAGCGGAAGGAACGGCTGAAATGCCTGCTCCGCGGCTTGAGCGCCACGCAGCCCGATCTTCTGAGTTATACGGATACGCTGGACCTCGATGCTTTGACCATCCGATAAACGAAAAAACGCCCTCCGCGAAAAAGTAAAACCTTTTCGCGGAGGGCTGATTTTGTCGGGGACGGCCACGGCGCGGTCGCGCCATGCCCCCTTGCCCATTTCCGAAAGGGTGCAGCCCGGCAGCCGGTTTTTCGGCCATTTTCGCCGCCCACACGCCGCTGTGAAATACCGGGCTGCGCAGCGGCTGCCGCGGCATCCGCAAAGCCGAAAACCCTAGTGTTTTCAATGGTTTCCGGGCCAGATACAAAAACAGCCACCCGATTTGGATGACTGTTTTTGTATCATAGGTTGTTCCCAGTTTTGGTGCGCCCGACAGGACTTGAACCTGCACGCTTGCGCAATGGAACCTAAAGGTGATGTCACCTTGGTGAAAGATTTTTAGGACCCTCCATATCGTAAGGGAAGGACATCTTTTCCAACGCTTTAAAAGATATTTCGGTCGTGACCGGCTGAACACCTGCTAAATCATAGCGCACTCAACCGGAAAAGTATAGCATGATTATAGCTTGCTAAGAAAATATCATGTATATGGATAAATTACGTGATTGTAAACGCAATAGCAGTAGCCTTTTTGCTATTGTAGCGCAATCGACAGTATGATACAAAAACATATTCTTTTTGCTCTTGATTTCTTTCTGATAGTCATTATAATAATTATTAGAAGTGATTATTAGAACGGAGAACGTTTTATGATTGAGAATAAGACCACAGAGTTTAAGCGCGAATATGTGGACGACATCAAATATGCTGTAGTTGCCTTTGCAAATACGGATGGCGGAAAGATTTATATTGGCGTGAATGATGATGGAAGTGTCCGTGGTATTGAAAACACCGATGCAGTCATGCTTCGGATCACAAATATGATTCGAGATTCCATTCGTCCGGATGTTACCATGTTTACCGAGTGTGCCATCGAAACCATCGAAGAAAAGCCTGTCGTGGTTTTGACAGTGCAGCGAGGTACCGCCCGTCCCTATTACCTCGCAGGGAAGGGCATCCGCCCAGAGGGCGTGTATGTTCGCCAGAGCGCATCCTCTGTTCCATCTTCTGAGACAGCCATATTGAATATGATTAAGGAGACCAGCGGTGACCGTTACGAGGATGCCCGCTCCATTAATCAGCAGTTGACTTTTGAAAAAGCGGAAAGCTATTTTGCAAAGCGTAGTCTTCCTTTTGGAGATCAGCAGAAGCGCACGCTGAACATCATCGGCTCCGATGGTACCTACACCAACCTTGGTATGTTGCTATCTGATCAATGCGTTCACACCATCAAGCTGGCTGTATTTGATGGCAGCAAGAAAAGCGTGTTCCGTGATCGCAAGGAGTTGAGTGGCTCTTTGCTTACGCAGTTGGAGGATGCCTATTCCTACATTGATCAGTTCAACCATACCCATGCGGAATTTGAAGGGCTGGAACGCATTGACAGGCGAGATTACCCCAGCGAAGCATTACGCGAAGCATTGCTCAACGCCATCACCCATCGTGATTACAGCTTCAGCGGCTCCACGCTAATCAGCATCTTCGATGACCGCATTGAGTTTGTGACTATTGGTGGTCTGGTTCGTGGTCTTACTTTTGACGATATTATGCTCGGTGTATCTGCACTCCGTAACCCAAATTTGGCCAATGTATTTTATCGGTTGAAACTAATTGAAGCCTACGGCACTGGCATTCTAAAAATTAATGAAAGCTATGCTGACTTCGCTGTAAAGCCGCGGTTTGAGGTTACAGATAACGCCTTCAAAATTACACTACCTAACATCAACTATGCAGGTGCGCGAAAAGACGTAACCGCGACAGCCCCATTGAAGGTCGATGATAAAGCAGAACGGCAGGAAATGCTGCTCCGACTGGCTGAAAAGCAAGGATACATCATTCGCAAAGATGTGGAAGCTGAGTTGAAAGTATCTCAGGCGACCGCTATTTTGATTCTGCGGGATATGGTCGAAAAAGGACTCCTGATTAAGGAAGGCTCCGGTAAACAGCAGAAGTACCGCATTGCGGAATAATGCCCGTACCGAAGTGGAGGTTAATATGTATATTGAATTAAAATGCCGTTCCTGCGGTAAGGCTTTCCGTGTAGACTTTACCAACAATGAGTATGATGTAGATAAGTGTCCTAAGTGCGGAAGTCATCTTAGCTTTAGCGATGTGGCTCGAATTAGGGCAACTACGGAGCCGTTCTATACAAACGTTAGCAGGACGGATAGTGTAAGTGTATGTGGAATTCACACAGAAGAAAACTGTGCCGTTGGAACCGCAATCATCGCTGCTGACTTATTTTCCTCTGATATGGAGCATTTGAACGAAGTGTATCGTTCCGCTTCTCCGGAGGTGCAGAGCAAACTTGCAGCTTTAATCGATAAGTTCTATCTTTTGGTCAACAGTGATGCCCAAGATGGAAATATCGATAAACTGGATCTGACATTAGACAGCTTGCATACGTTGTTTCTGGAGAAAGTAAATGAAAACCACAAAGAAATGGCGCAGATACTTGGCCTTGCGCAGGAGGGATAAGAATGCCTAACCTTTCGCAATTAAAACGAGAACGTATGTTAGCGTTCTTGCAAAAGATAAAGGACGAGCACCGGGACGATGACGATATGCTCATCGCCCTGGGTGAGATTGAGAGCGAGCTGACCTCCAAGAAGTACGGTCTTGTGTGGGAGCAGCATGAAGAAGCCGTAGATGTGATGATGCGGGATAATATTCCTGTGTTTACGGAGGTGCCGGAGCGGGAAATCACTGCGGCACCTGGTCAGGGCTATAACTTCATTTTGGAAGGTGACAACCTCCACTCCCTGCGGTTGCTGGAGAAAACTCATAAAGGAAAAATCGATGTGATCTATATTGATCCCCCGTACAACACGGGAGGAAATGACTTTACATATGACGACCAATATGTAGATGGAAACGATGCATATCGTCATTCTAAGTGGATTTCTTTTATGGCTGTGCGTCTTCGCAGTATGCGGGAATTGCTTTCCAAGACTGGTGTCATCTTTATCAGCATTGGCGAACAGGAAGTTGCTAGTCTAAAATTGTTGTGCGATGAGATTTTTGGAGAAGATAACGGAATTACAATTTTCTCTCGTCAAATGAAGTCTGGCGGAGCAAAAGGCAAATTCTATACTCCCAATATTGACTATATCCTTGCATACGCAAGGAACATTTCTGAACTGCCGAATTTCCGTGCTATAATGACTCAGAAGCAGATCGATGTGTTTTATAGTAAAACTGAAACTGAAGGTAATCGTGTAGGCGAAGTATATGGTGAAGAGCGTTTATTTAAAGCCAGTCTTGAGGCACGCCCCAATCAGAGATACTATATTCAGTGTCCGGACGGAAGCTTTGCAATCCCTCCCGGAGAACATTTCCCTGCGAATCTTGTAGAAGGAGAAACTGTTCTACCCTCTGGCAGCGATAAGGTTTGGAAGTGGATTTATCCCAGGTATAAAGCAGAACTTGCGAAGAATAACATCGTATTCAAACGAACCAAGACATCTGGCTTGGTGGATGAACATGGAAATCAAAGTCCATGGAATATCTATAACAAGTTGTGGTTAAGTGAACAGCAAGATAAAGGTGTTGTGCCGTCTAACTTTATTACTGAATTTGAGAATAGACAAAGTGCTGCGGAAATGAAGAGACTCGGCATAAGCTTTACTTATGCAAAGCCTGTAAACCTAATCAAATACCTGCTCACCATTGCAAATCAGCCTAAGGATATTATTGTGCTTGATTGCTTCGCAGGTAGTGGCACTACAGGTCACGCAGTTCTGCAGCTTAACGAGGATGATGGTGGCAGTCGTCAATTCATTCTTTGTACCAATAATGAAGGTGATATTTGTGAGACCGTAACCTATCCTCGTATCAAAACCGTTATTACCGGGCAAAGATCAGACGGTAGTGCCTATTCGGATGGATTGTCAGCAAATGTAAAATGCTATCGTACTGACTTTGTTCCTCTGGATGACGAATATCTGTCCAGCACCCTTCTGGAACATATCCGTGAAATGATCCAGTTGGAGCATGGTGTCAAGATCGACGGCAGCCAGTATCTGATGGTAATGAGTGATGAGGAAGCCGATGAATTGCAGGCGCATTGGAGCAAATATGAGGGCGTAAAGGCCATCTATGCCTCCAAGGAAGTGCTGTTCACCACGGAGCAGAATGCTCTCTTTGCCGGCGCGGAAATCCACACCATTCCCGATTACTACTTTAACTTTGAACTGAAGGAGGTGGGTGAAACATGGTAAACGGTATCAACATCAATCTGTTTGATTTTCAGGAAAAGGCGGTCATCAAGCTGCTGGATATCGTAACGGACAGTCGTTCCAAGCAGACCACCATCGTAAAATCTCCCACCGGCTCCGGTAAGACCATCATTCTGATCGATTTTATCGAAGAATACCTGACCAAGATCAACAGCTGCACCGCCTTTATCTGGCTGTGTCCCGGTAAGGGTGATCTGGAAGAACAGAGCCGCCAGAAGATGAGTAAATTTGCGCCCCACCGCTATACGCAAAATCTGTTTGATGCCCTCCAGAATGGTTTCGATGCCGAAAGTACCACATTCATCAATTGGGAATTGGTGACTAAGAAAGGCAACACTGCCATCCGTGACAGCGAGAGGAAGAACCTCTTTGACCGGATTGCGGAAGCACACCGGGCAGGAATGGAATTTATCGTCATCATCGACGAGGAACACTCCAATAACACAGCAAAGGCAAAGACCATCATTGATGCGTTCTCAGCCAGAAATATCATCCGTGTCAGCGCCACTGCTGTGGAGAATAAGCGGTATGAGTATTTTGAGATTGATGAAGTGGATGTCATCAATGCTGGCCTGATTACCAAGGCCCTCTATGTGAACGAGGGCCTGGTGGATGGTATGGAGATCACCAATGATTATGAGTGTCTCTTGGATCTGGCAGATGCCAAACGCAAGGAGATCGCTGCCCGGTACAAAGAACTGGGCAAGGCCATTCGCCCTCTTGTGCTGATCCAGTTTCCCAATGGTCAGCCGGAAACCATCCGTGCGGTGGAAACTAAGCTGGAAAGCATGGGCTATACCTATGACAATGGCATGGTCAGCATTTGGATGAGCGAGGACAAGCGGGATCTGCCCGACAATCTCACCGAGAATGATGCTATCCCGGTATTCCTTCTGATGAAGCAGGCAATCAGCACTGGCTGGGACTGCCCTCGTGCCAAGATTCTGGTGAAGCTGCGTGAAGGCATGAATGAGGGTTTTGAAATTCAGACCATTGGCCGCATACGCCGTATGCCTGAAGCAAAGCACTACGAAGATGATCTGCTGGACTTCTGCTATGTGTACACCTTTGACGAGAAATACAAGGCTGGTCTGCTGTCCAGCATTGATAGGGCTTATGAAACCCGCCGCCTGTTCCTGAAGGATAAGTGTAAGACCTTCACTCTGGAAAAGGAAATCCGAGATATGGACTTCGATGGTCTGGGTGAGCGCGAGGTGCTGATTAAGATCCACGAAGCATTGGTTGCCAAGTACCATCTGGGCAGCGATAAGAAGCAAAACCAGATGCTGCTGGCGGATGCCGGATATATCTTCGGTGCGGAAATCCATGGACAAGCTTTGCAGGGTGAATTTGTGCGCACGTCTGCCTTGACGGAAAGCCATAACTATATCATGACCCATAAGCGCGTCGATACCCATAAGCACGGCATGCAGCTCATGCACAGTATCGATGCCATTAAAAGTTCCATTGGCATGGCACAGAACAAGGTCAAAACTATTCTGGAGCGGCTGTTCCGCAAGAGCGGCAATCCTGGCCGGAAGCTGATTGCACTGGAAACAGCCGAATTCTATGCTTTCGTTATCAATAACCAACACAAACTGAAAGAAGAATTCCGGGAAGTTACAGCACAGATGGCTATTCAAATGAGCATTCAACTGCATCCGAAGAAAAGCGTATTCCATATTCCGGAACAAGATTTCTTCCGTTATGACCCCAATGTGAAGAACGAAGTAGAGTACCTCTCCAATGCCTACCATGAGTATACTTCCGGTTTTGCTACCAGTCTTGTTCGGAGTACATGTGAAATGTTGTTTGAGCAGCATTGTGAAGGACGAGCTGACATCGAGTGGGTGTACAAAAACGGCGACACTGGTCAGCAGTATTTCTCCATCGTATATGTGGATGGCATTCAGAAGCAGTGGCTATTCTACGCTGACTACATTGTGATGAAGAAGGATGGCACCGTCTGGGTTATCGAAACTAAGGGCGGTGAGATCAAGGGCCAGGATAAGAATATCGACCGTCAGATCGAGAACAAGTTCAATGCATTCAAGGCTTATGCCGCCAAGCACAATCTTCATTGGGGCTTTGTGCGGGATAAGGATAATCAGCTTTATATCAACAACACAGCATTTGCCGCTGATATGGCTGATGAGCATTGGGTGCCGCTAACGCAGGAGTTTTAAGCGCATAGGGGGTGAATTCCTTGGAACAATCTGAAAAAAAGAAATCACATGATTTTAATATCTACTATCTGAATTTTAGTAAGGTATACGAAATTGCAATGATGATTAACAATGTTATCCTTACTAAAATTGAAACCGATAAATCAAGTAGTTTTGAAGAGCAATATGGATATACATCATCCTTCTCAGCGCAAGGTACAAAACAGTTTCTGGACGGAATTAAGGCCTCTATCTCTGCAGATGCGAGGGAAACTTCTACATCATCATCCAAAGTAGTGGAAAGCTTGGATGTAAAGACAACCAAATCCATTCTTTTGCGTAGGGTCATTGAGCAGTGTGCATCTGTGACTGTGTTGGATAGCTCGGCAGAGGGTGATCTTGTAAAAGTAGATCGTGTTAAATTAGAGTTGCTAAACGAAGAAAGTCTACGGCAATTCCTTATTCTACGTCGTGATGCATTAAAGGGTATGCGGGTAGAAGGTATGGAAGTAAATAATCTGGTCAGTTCGATGTTGCAAGACTATGCCTACATTTTGAAAGGTCTTGTATATGATGAAAGTATGGAAAAACCTGTATCTGAAATCATCATTAAAATTCCTATGGAGATTCAATCAGAATTTGAGAATAAGTACAATATCAACGATTTGCTTATTGGTCACGTATCCATTGTTGGCATCTACAAAGGCATCGTAGGCGAAGAATTTGTTACTTCAAATACATTCACTTATTTCCAAGAAGCAGGCGCTCGTAAGGAAAAGCAGGAGGTAGCCGTCAGCAAAATAATCAAAAGTAATACACAACCTGTATCACACGACACAGCAACGAAAACGAGTGATGATGACTATCATTTTGTTGACACGCTGGCAATAATTCAAGATGTTGCATTCAAGTTGGAAGAAGTTACCACTCCAAAACTTCACTGGTGGAACCATCTTGGTATTTGGCTGAGTAAACTGTGGAGGAAATAACTATGGGCCATACCTTGTTTACTTACCGCAATCTTAAGGAATTGAGAAAAATCCAAGAAGAAAGAGAAGTATTTGCCTTTATATTTGGAGAAACAAAGGATATGCTCGATTCCTGTTCTGAGGTTTGTATTGATATATCTGCTTTGGTTCATTTTCTGTTGAGCAATAAGAACAATATAGAAACGACATATATAAATTTCACCAGTATAGCGGAGGATACAGTTGTAATTGCAGAAGCAGCGATTGCAGAAAGCGCCATGGAGCTACTGCCTCTTTTGTTCTCTGATTACGAATGCTATTTCGGGGCAAATGATGAGGAGGGCTCTACCCCTGAAGAAACACACGAATTTAAACCGTATCCCAGACAAAAGATATACAAATACAACAACGCACAGGATTTGGACAGAATCATTCGATATGCAGAAACGAATGACATTCCGATTGCAACTTTTTCTCGTGCAAATGGTGAGCTGCGAAAAGAATTCGAAGAATTCAATAACTCTTCTAAATTGGCCCTATTGGATTTGACTTCCGTTTCATATGCGATTGAGGACAATAAAGCCCTGATTTATGCACTTGAACAGTTTCTTAGTACTATGCCAAATATCAGAGTTATTGCACAAACCGCTCAGATTGATGTGTTGTTGAAATATTTTCCGTTGTTTTTAGATGGACAAGAGCCTGTCTGCAAGTTGCTTCCTGATTTATCCGGTTTGGGAGAGAAAGAGTCTGAAGAAGGCGAACTTGCAAAAGTTACAGACTTGAGCGGAGAGAGTTTCGAGACATTCATCGATGCATTTGATCACAATTTGATAGGCCATAGATATTTCAAAGACAGGCTACGGTATTCCTTAAAGAATTTTATTTCCTTAAACAAAACAAAGGAACAAAAGGTTCTTTCAATTTTTTTGTTTGGTGCATCCGGTATTGGAAAAACTGAGGTCGCAAGATTGATTGCAAATGGACTTCAAAATGATTGTTATTTGGCTAAAATCAATTTCCAAAATTACAGTAGTCAAGATGCGTTGAATAGTTTAATTGGCAGCCCGGCAGGTTATATTGGCTGTAATCACGGAGAATTAAGTGAAAAAATTCAAAAGAGCAAAGTCGGCGTACTGCTTTGCGATGAGTTTGAAAAGACCACTCGCCCAGTTTTCTCATTCTTTCTGGAGTTGCTGGAAGAAGGCCGTTTTACAGACTCCATGGCAAGAGAATATGACATGGATGGATATGTTATTATCTTTACTTCCAATCTTCTCAGCGAAGCAGAATACAAAAAAGTTATTCCTCCCGAGCTTCAGACACGTTTTGATTTAGTGTGCGAATTTGAGGAACCAACAACGGCAGAAAAGACAGCATTTCTGGATTTGCTATTGGAGATGGCCAAAACCAAGTATTCTGATCAATTTGCAAAGATTGAAATTACTGAAGATGATAAGAAACAGTTATATGCCTTTGATTACTCCTCGCTTTCAGCACTGAGGGATATTAAGCGAGTCTTCAACAATCGCCTAATGGATTATTTCGTAGAGAAAGGTGTTTTATAACACGAAAAGGTATGGCTATTTTCGCCGTTCTGTGGTAATGTGTGTTGCTGCCAGGAAGTGCAACACATGAACAAACCACTGAAGGGCCTATACGACTGCTTTTATGTCTCGCCAGAACTTCCAGCGCAGAAGTACGAATATTTAAAAAAGGAATATGTTTTTTTGCCCTCGCGCATGGCAGGCATATCGCAGGATCAGGTCATGCTGCTCGACGAAACGAAATTCTTTCAACTGCTTTTGGAGCGCGGATTGGCAGACAAATATGAACGCTTCATGCTCGGACCGCAGACCGACCTCTATCGCTTTTTAACAGCGGAGTGCTGCTTGAGTCTGAATGACATCCGTGCGGTCAGCCGCTATCACATCTGCGCCGCAGATGCGCTTGACGCGGATCATTCGCTCAAAGAGATCCATGCGTTTGTAAGAGGGGCGGATGGCCGCGTCTATATTCCCGGCAGCAGTGTAAAAGGTGCGCTGCGCACGGCAATTTTGACAGATATGATCCTTTCTGACACCGCACCGCAGCCTGCTTTGGGCGATACTCGCAAAGGCTTTCCGGAGGGAAATTATCTTTATACACTGGCACTGAAACGAGACAGGGATGGCAGAGCGGTCAACGACGCGGTCAATAGCATTCTGCGGGGCATCAGTATCTCAGACAGTCTTCCGGTTGCAGATTCCTGCATGATGCTTGCCGGAAAAACCGATGCGCTGGTTAACGGTGAGACTCATCAGATCAATCTTTGCCGCGAGTGCATTTGCCCCGGAACGGTGCTTCATTTCAAACTGACACTGGATCAGTCTGTCCTGCATCAGAAAATTACGGCTGAGAGCTTGAAGAAAAGTATCAGGACGTTTGACGCATACTATGAGACAATGCTTCTTCGGCACTTTACGGCGCCGCGCAATGCGGCGGCGGTTTCCTATACGGGTATTTCTGATGAACATTCCTTTGCGAGTTCTGCTATCGTCGTGCAGCGAATCAATTCCATTGCTTACGGTTTCTCCTTATTGATTAGATGCCTGCACTTGTGTCAGCATGAAGTTCCGTACACCTGCGTGTGTACAGGCGGCCAATGTATATCCAAACAGCGGCACAATCAGGACGACAGCCGCCGGCACAGACAGCGGTGCGAGCAGCATAAGCACAGCCGCAGCAGCAAGCAGCGGGAGGGAAACCAGAAAATTCTGCCGCGCACACACGAGGAGCATCAGCCCCGCGTTTTTCAGACTCTGCCCAACAGAAAGATCGACATAGCTCAGAATCGACAGCGCGTAAGCGCCATAGAAAATCAGGAGCAGCAGGCCCAGAAGCGCGGCAAAAGACCACCAGCCGCTGTATGCCGCGGCGCGGAAGAAGCCGCCTGCCCAGATCAGAATGCCGGCTGCCGCCGCCATGGGGAGCGCAGCCAGAAGCGCGCGCTTCCATTCCCGCCTGAAAATACTCCAGAATTCCTGCCAGAGCATCTGCGGCCGGTCGTCAAACATATTGTAAAGCACACGGTTCATCGCACACAATGCAGGCGCGGCGGTCACAACGGGAATGCAGCAGAGCAGCACCATAAAATTCAGCTGCACCAGCGCCCAGAACTGCTCTTTCCAGACCCAAGCGTACAGCGCTGCGCCGCTTTGCGGTCTTGGCCGCTGCGGTTTGGCGTTTTTTCGATTCCAATATCCAAAACTCCACATATTTGATTCCTCGATTTTTAGTCGTTTTTGCGGAGGCCTCAGACAGCCACGTAAATACTGCGCTTGATTGCGCTGCCGCTTGCGTCACAGTGACTGGAGGAACGCATACAGCCGCTGCGCAATGCGCGCCGCGCCGGGATCCGATGGGTGCAGGCCGTCCGGCATATACAGCTCCCGGATGCATGCAACGTCGGGCTGCAGCCCGCTCGTGCGAAACAGATCCAGCACCGGAAGTCCGTAATATGCCACGACCCGGCGGATGGCTTCGGCATATTCAGCCAGCGGCGGCCGCTCCAGCCCAAGCTCATTGCAGGGATCCGTTTCGCCGACCCGATGGAGCGGAGTCAGAAAGACAATTTCTGCGCACGGATATCGGCTCAGGAGCTTCCGGCACAGCAGGTGCAGCGCTCCATAAAATGTGTACACATCCCGGGATGCGAATGTACCAAGGTCTGCGGTGCCGTGGCCAAAATCATTGGTACTGCCGAACACAACGACGACATCCGCGTCTTTCTGCATATCGTCCGCGCGCAGCAGAAAACATTGATCCCATCCGGCATCTTCTGAGGGATGTCTGGTTTTTGCGATGCGTGTTCCGCTGACTCCATAGTTGACAACGTTCGCGCCGCTCAGCTCCCGAAAGACGGAAACATAGTTTTTTTCGGGCGCAGACACGCCAACGCCTTCTGTGATGCTGTCTCCAAGAAACAGAACCGTTTTATTCTGTAAGTACATGATAAACCTCACGATAAAAAGTCAGTCGGGAGCGGAACGGCAGTTCCGCTCCCACGCAGGGGGATTGTTTGGGTGAACAGATTACTTTGAAGCAAGCCAGGCATTGATCTGTGCCTGCTCTTCGGCGATAATTGTGTCGGCACCGGCCTTTTCGAGCTTCTCCAAGAACTGCGGCAGAACCTCGACGGGATCAACGGAGCCGGTAATGAGGCTGGGAGCAAATTCCTCATAGACAGAGGCACACTGCGCCATCTCAGACTGCACAGCAGAGGAATCAAACGTAAAGCCCAGCGTCGGCGCGGCAACGGATTCCTCGTTCAGCGCTTTGGTCTGTTCCCAGATATCCGTGTCCTGGCCGGGCAGATAGTAGGACAGGAACGCGGTGCCGAACGTCCAGGCGCGGTTGGGGGCATAGCCGCTGTCGGGAATCAGCTCGATCTGGTTTTCGGAGATCTTGTTATAGTGCTTGCCTTCAATACCGAAGTTGAGGAGATTGTTGAGTTCTGCATCGGTGTTGAGCAGCTCCAGGAACTGCATGGCTTTCTCCGGGTGCTTGCAGGTACGCATGATTGCGTTCATGGTATTCGTGCAGCCCTTGGTGGTGGCAACGGGCGTATCAAGCGCGACGACGGCCATCTCATTTGCGTAGTTGACAGCAAGCTCACCCTCAACGCCCGGCTTGATCGGGTTGATTGCGGAGGAGATACGGCCGGTCTTTCTCTGGTCAGCAACAGCAGTGAACGTTGCGGCATCGGAGATAAAATAGCCCTTGAGATACCAGTCACGCATCAGCTCACAATAAGCGGCGAACTCGTCGGATGCAAACATGTTGACAACCGTCAGGCTGTCGTCACCGAAACGGACGGCGCCGGGCATGCTGTCTGCGCCGATCTGGTCAAAGCCATAGTAGTTTTTCAGATAGGTGAAGATGCCGGTTTTGCTCATTTCCAGCGGGATATAGCTTGCGGCAGCTTCTTTGGCATAGGCGAGGAACGGCTCAATGTCTTCGAGCTTTGTGACGCTGTCGATATCAAAGCCAGAGGCGTCCAGCAGATCCTTGCGCGCCATGAAGCCGTTCTCACTGGCGATGATCTGGTAGTTGATGAAGCCATAGATCTGCCCGTCAACACGCACGGCATCCCAGAACTTCTCGGGGATGTTCGCATAGGACTGCGGCGCATATTCTTTCAGCAGATCATCCAGGGGCAGAAACGCGCCCTTTGCGACAGCGGAATAGTAGTCGTTTGCAAAGTTGGAGGTAAAGACGATGTCAATATCGTCGCCGCCAGCCATCATGGTCTGGACGTTCTGATCGTAATCGCCGAGGCCAATGAAGCCAAGCTCGATCTCAACGCCGATTTTTTCACGCAGAATCTTGTTCATTTCTTCCTGCACAAGATCCTGATCCTCAAACGAACCGCAGCGGGTAACGAGCTTCAGCTTGACGATCTCGTCCGTTGTAGCGGCTTCTTCGCCGGAGGTCTGGGCGGTGTCTGACTGGGTATCGGTGGTTTCAGTGGCGCTGGGGGCGGCTTCCTGCTTAGCGCAGCCGGCAAACATGGCCAGCAGCATCAGCGCAGCCAGAAGCAATGCGATGACTTTTTTCATTTCATGCTCTCCTTTTTGTTTTTATTATAGCGGGGCGCTCCCGCAAGGGCAACAATGTTTTAGCCTTTGACTGCGCCGACAGCCAATCCGCGGACGAAGTACTTCTGAAAGAATGGAAATACGATCAGCATCGGGCCAACCCCGAGAACAGCCATTGCCATGCGGACAGGCTCACTCGGGAATGTCGCGGACATATCGCCCATGATCGCGGTGATGTGGAAATTTCGTTCAAATTCCTCCAGGTTTGCCATGATGGAATACATGAGATACTGCAGCGGACGAAGCTCACGATCCGTGATGAACAGCATGCCGAGATACCAGTCGTTCCAGTACCGGAACGCGATCAGCAAGCCGACCGTTGCCAGTGCAGGCTTGGACAGCGGCAGCACGATGCTCCAGAACGTCCGCCATTCGCCGCAGCCGTCAATCTGCGCGGATTCAATCATCTCATACGGAATGGACTTAAAAAACGTCCGCAGCAGAATGACATACCATGGATAGACCAGATACGGCAGGATCAGAACGGCAAGGTGATCCTTGAGCTGCAGGTATTTGGAGATCAGAATGTACCACGGCACAAGTCCGCCGTTAAACAGCAGTGTGAAAAACACCAGGAACGACAGCTTCATATTGAAGCGGTAATCCCGCCGGGACAGCGGATAGGCCAGCATGGCCGTAAACAGAAGGCCAAAGAACGTACCAATCACAGTTACCTCGATCGTGGTACGATAGGCGTCCAGCAGCTCCTTTGGGTTTTTCGCAATGTATTCGTATGCACCGGCGTTGAATTCCGACGGCCAGAAAGAATACCCATTTTTATAGATATAATCCATATCCGTGAAGGAAATAGAGAGTACCAGCACCAGCGGAAGAACACACAGCAGGCACACCAGCATCATAATGATGTGGTACTTTATCTCGCTGCGCTTTTTCTTTTTTTTCAGATTTGCCATTGCAATTCCTCCTTAAAACAGTGCGCTGTCCGGGTCATAGCGCTTGATCAGCAGATTGGAGATCAACACCAGCACAAATCCGACAACAGACTGATACATGCCGACTGCGGCGGAGACACCAATGTCACCGGAGACACGCAGGGCGCGGAATATATAGGTGTCAATAACATCGACCGTTGAATACAGCGAACCGCTGTTGCGCGTGACCAGATAAAACAGCCCAAAGTCAGAATAAAAGATTTTTCCGATCTGCAGCAGCAGCATGACGATAATGACGGGCGCAATCATCGGAATCGCAATTTTCACCATTGTCTGCCATTTGGTAGCTCCATCCATCTCCGCAGCCTCAAAGCAGGAGGCATCCAGCCCCATCAGGGCAGCATAATAGACCAGCACATAGTAACCAAGATTCTTCCATAGATTGATGCCTGTCAGAAGCCCCGGCCACAGGTCTGCGCGGGCATACCACATAACCGGATCCAGCCCCAGCTTCTTCAGGATGTTATTGACAACACCCATATCGACATTCAGGAAGGCATACACGACAAACGCCACGACCGCCATAGACAAAAAATACGGAACAAAAATCATGGTCTGGTAGAGCTTGATAAAGATCCTGTTTGTAATCTGGTACAGCACCAGTGCGACAGCCAGCGATACGATCAGTGTTGTTACAATAAAGATGATGTTCAGCAGCAGTGTATTGCGCGTTACGCGCCATGCGTCCTGCGAGGTAAAGAAGAATTTGAAGTTGTCCAGTCCGCACCAGTCGCTTCCAAAAATGCCCTTGTCGTACCGAAAATTCTTGAACGCAAGAATCAGGCCGAACATCGGCACATAGGAGAACAGGAAAATCAGCGCAGAGCCAGGTGCTGCCATTGCACTCAGGCTCCAGGTTTTCCGTCCATAATAGCTGTTTCTTTTTTCGTTTTTTCGTTTACGGCAAATGGCCGCTTTTCTTTCTGTTTGCTCCAAGCCTTTTCGCCCTCTCTTTCAGAATCCCGAAACGCGCACAGCAGAATCATCTGCATTGCGCCCGGTGTCTTTATTATAGGCGGTGCAGTGCCGGATCGGAAACTGCCAGAAGGCAGGAATGCTGCGGACGCGCACTGTCAGATTTGCGGATTCCTGTCAAAAATGCAGAAAATGTGCGGATGCACTTGTCGCATCCTGCGTTCATTCGATATAATACCTGCAGAACGCACGTGGGGGAATTTGAAATGAGCATACCGCGCGAAAAGGAATACCGGCCAAGGAATAATTTTCTGACAGCGGTGCTTTATATTGTCCTGATGACGATTGTGATCGTGACGCTGCTGTTCCTCTTCTTCTATCGCGCATTTTCGGACTTTGCCAAGGAGCAGATGATCGACTCCACGCGCACCGTAACAGAAAGCGTCTGTTATTCGATTTCAGAAATGAATGAATCGATCCGAAATCTGTGTGTTTCGCAGTTTTCCAGCAGTGATGTCCAGTATCTGATGCACGCAGAAACAGTCGACAGCATGGAGGTGCAGCAGACCATCACACGCCTTAAGCGCTCTGCGGCCGCCAATCTGAACGTTCAGTCTATTGTTGTTTTCAATCGCAAGACCGGGCGTATTTTTTCCACGTTCCGAGGGATTGCGGATATTGACGAGGACATCAAGCGAATCCTGCAAGAGCCGGATCTGCCGTATCTGACGCCGATTCCGCGCGTGCTGGAAAAGACGGATTATTACAGCTCCACGCCGGTATTCAGCTATGTGATCTATGACAGCTACAGCGCCGGGGAGATCAGCAGCGCCATGATCGTCAACATCTATGCCGGCTGGCTGGCAGGCAGCCTGGAAAACCAGGCGTCGCCGGATGAACGTCTGCTCGTGTTTGACGATTCGTTCCGGCAGCTTGCATGCACCGATTCCGGCACGGCGAACTTTGAACAGTCTGCTCCTGCGTTCTGCAAAGAGCTTCTTGGCACGCACGGAACCATTGAAACCGTCAATGGCGAAAAATATTTTGTTTCCGTGTCCGCAATATCGGGAACAAACTGGTATCTGCTGCGGCAGGTATCCTATGCGACCATGCTGCAAAGATTCCGCACCCTGGAGCAGAAGCTTCTGCTGTTTACAACCGTGGGGCTGCTGCTTGCGATTATGTTTGCATTTATCGTTGTACGCAGGATCTATCTGCCTATCCGGAAAATTGCCCATACCCTGCAGATGCAGAGCTACACCCCGGCTGCACCGAAGCGCCGGTATGACGATCTCAACTATATCTCGCAGGCAATCGATCAGGTGGATTCCAAATACCGCGATATCGAACAGACAACCGCGCAGCTTGTGCGAAAAAACATGCTGCGCGCGATGCTGCTCGGCATCACGCCGTCTGGCCTTGATCCGCAGCAGATGCAGGATGAACGGACGCGACTGCGCAGAGCCTTGTCGGGTCACACGCTTTGCCTTGTACGCATCGATAATATCAGCGCTTTCTTCTGCCTTGATCCGGAGCGGCGAACCCAGATAATCCGGCATCTGGCTGAGATTTTGTCACAGCAGCTGCCCATTCACCCGGAGTCGTGTCTGGTTGATACTGCGCCGGGTGATTTCGCGGCATTTCTTCTGGATGGAACAAAGGCGCGTGCGGCGCAGATTCGGGCCATGCAGCGCGGGCTTCCGGAGCAGACCGGGTTCAGCGTCAGCGTTTTCCTGGAGGACACAGATAAGACCACACCGGACAGTTCGTTTCAGCAGCGGTTTCAGAAGCTGCTGCTGGCATCCAAGTATCGTATGTTTGATGGCTGCTCCTGCCTGCTCCATGGCGTTCCATATCTGGAGCGGGAGCATCAGCCGCTGCGCTACCCGGAATCTGTTGCCGCGGCGCTGAAAACAGCCATGCGGCAGAACGATGAGACCGAAAGCTTGCTCCTGTACGATCAATTCAGTGTGGAAGCACAGGAAAACAGCGTTGACCACTATAAATTCTGCATGATGCAACTGTTTGTCTGCTTCCAGTCGCTGCTGGAGGAACGCAGCAGCTACGCGCTTGCCAACGTGCAGATCGACATGGATGCGCTCTACCATACCTGCTTTCATGCGGAGTTCGCACAGCAGCTTGACGACGGCTTCCGCGCGTTTATCATTGCATTTTGCACCATGGAGCATAATACGGCAGACAAGCACAGCGTTGTGCTTGAGACGGTAAAAGATTATGTTGATCTTCACTACGCAGATAAAGAGTTGAGCCTGAAGATGATTGCGGCAGAGCACCTGTCACAGTCTTATCTGGGAAAGCTGTTCCGTGAAGCGTACGGCCTTTCCGTCAAGGACTATATCACGCAGATCCGGCTGGAGGCTGCCGCAAAGAATCTGACAGGCACCTCCATGAGCATTAAGCGCGTGATGGAGCTGTCCGGCTACGACAATGAGAGTAATTTCTATCGACTGTTCAAGGGCTTCTACGGCGTGACGCCGAGCAGCTACCGACTCAGCCATTCGATTCAGAAAACGATGGATTCCCCGGGGACCTGAAAAAATCTGCCGCAGCGCGGCAGATTTTTTTCACGTGTTGTGTTCATTTGTGTCCATTTATGTTCTATGCAGCCAGAAATCTTGTGCGATTACTCTTTTTTTCACCCCGATTGACGCAAGAAAACAAGAGGAAATATAATAACGGCATGGAGAAAATCAAAATTTCTTCAGATTTCAGACGAAAATACACACGAGCCATGAAATGAACATGTTCGGTTTGATTTGTTCATTTTGCGGCGACAGAAAGGAAGGCTTACGATGGATTATGGTCTTGCCGGAAAGCATGCGCTTGTCACAGGTGCTGCGGATGGCTGCGGAAAAGCGATTGCGCTGCTGCTGGCGCAGGAGGGCGTGCGCGTCACGCTCCACGATCTGCCGATGAAAGAAGCGCTTTTGCAGGAAAATGCCAAGCTCTGCGGAAAAGGGGCAGACTATCTGACTGCGGATCTCTCCAAGGAGGAAGAGGTGCTTGCGCTGATCCACAATGCAGGAAAGCTGGATCTGCTTGTCAATAATGCCGGAATCTGGCCGACAGCGTATGTGCAGGATATGACGTCTGACGCATTCAGAAAGACGCTGGAAATCAACCTGATTGCGCCGTTTTTGCTGGCGCGGGAGTTCTGCAATGCCTGCAAAGCAGACGGGCACAAAGGAAAAGTCGTCAACATGGTCTCGCAGGCTGCGTTCCACGGCTCGACCTCCGGTCATGCGCACTATGCCGCTTCCAAGGCGGGCCTCGTTGGCTTTACCGTATCGCTGGCTCGTGAGGTTGCACCGAACGGCATCAATGTCAACGCTGTCGCTCCCGGCATGATGCGTACGCCGATGAACAAGGATGCTCTGTCTGATCGGGCGCGCGAGGATTCCTATCTTGACCGCATTCCGCTGCGCCGGATCGCCGACCCGAAAGAGGTCGCAGCGGCAGTTGTGTTCCTCTGCGGCAATCAGTCCGATTATATCACCGGCGCAACGCTCGATGTTACCGGCGGTATGTTGATGCGCTGAGAAAAGGAGGAAGTTCCATGCTTGTAACCATGAAAGAAATGCTGGCGGATGCTCGGGAAAAGCATTACGCGGTTCCGGGGTTTGATGTCAGCAACTATGATATGATAAAGGCCGTGATGGACGTCTGCGAAGAAGAGCGGTCGCCGGCACTTTTCATGTGCCTCAAGCCGGATATGCAGAACAGGGGCATCAACTTTATCACAGCCATGCTGAAAGAAGCGGCAAGCACCTACACCGTTCCGGTCTGCATCCATTTGGATCATGCGACGGAGTTTGCCGATATCCGGCAGGCCATTGAGATGGGCTTTACCTCCGTGATGTACGATGGCTCTGTCCTGCCGTTTGAGCAGAATGCAGAAAATACCCGGCAAGTCTGCGAATACGCGCATGCGCACGGCGTCAGCGTGGAGGCGGAGCTTGGTCATGTCGGCGACGGCATCGCGGGTACCAGCGACGGAAAAAACGAGGACGCTGCCGCGGCCGATCATCCAGAGGACAACCTGACAGATCCAAAAGATGTGGAACGTTTTATTGACATTACGGATGTGGACGCGCTGGCCGTTGCCGTCGGCACGGTGCATGGCGTCTACCGCGGCACACCGAAGCTGCGGCTGGATCGGCTGGACGAGATCAACCGGATCAGCAAAAAGCCGCTCGTTCTGCACGGCGGAAGCGGAACGCCGGATGACCAGATTCAGCAGGCGATTGCACTGGGTATCTGCAAAATCAATATTTTCTCAGAGGTTTTGAACGCGCTTAATTCCGGTCTGAAAGAAAAGCTGAACAGCATTGAGAACCTGTCCATGTGGCCGGTATTTGTCTATGAGGATGCACAGGCGCGTATGCGCGAGGTTATCCGCCATAAGATCAGAACATTCGGGAGTGCAAACCGCGTATGAAAAAGCTTGTAGGGATCGGGGATCTGTTTATCCCCAGCACATATATTTCCAGCGGCATGCAGTCGCTGAAGCAATTTGGCATTGAAGTCTCAACCGTTGACTGGAAGCTGTCCGGGTTTGATGAACTGCAGCATATCAATCTGCTGGTCGAACAGGGCGGCAGAGAGGATATTCCTGTTCCGCGGGAGATTCTGGAAGCTGTGCAGGACGCAGACATTCTCGTCACGCAGTTTTTCCCCATCGGAAAGGCGCTGATCGATGCCTGCCCGAAGCTGCAATGGATCGGCGTCCTGCGCGCGGGCTATGAAAATGTGAACACAGAACACGCAAAGCAGAAAGGAATCCAGGTATTCCATGCCATCGGCCGAAACGCGCATGCCGTCAGTGATTTTGCGGTCGGCGCAATGATCTGCACAGCCCGGAACATTGCCCTCGGCCATTACGGGATTAAAAAGCATCAGTGGATCCGTGAGTATCCGAACAGCGCTTCGATTCCGGATATGAATGGAAAAACCGTTGGCATCATCGGCTATGGCGAGATCGGGCGTCTGGTTGCAAAAAAGCTCTCCGGTTTTGATGTCAATATTCTGGCGTATGACCCATTCTGCCGCAGCACGGATGTAAAGCTGGTTGATCTTGAAACACTGATGTCTGAGAGCGATTTTATTACGGTACACGCACGGCTGACGCCGGAAAATGAACATATGCTGAATGCGCAGATGCTGGAACGGATGAAGCCGACTGCCTATCTGATTAACACCTCACGTTCCGGTCTGATTGACGAAGCCGCGCTCTGCAACGTTCTGCGGGAACACCGGATCGCCGGCGCGTTTCTTGATGTGTTCGACCATGAGCCGCCGCAGGCGGACGATCCGCTGCTTGCGCTCGATAATGTTACGCTTACGCCGCACATGGCAGGCGGCAGCAAGGACGCATTCTACAACACGCCGAAGCTGCTTGCCAACGCAATGATCGATGCGTTGGAAGGACGCCCGACGCGGTTCCTGATCTCGTAAAATCACAGAAATTGCGCATTTTAACAGTCCTGATCCACAGAAATAACAGCAATTAAAAGTATGCAGTGCAAATAAACTGCGGTACAATTTAGAAAAAAGATGAGGCGGCAAGCCGCCGCCTCATCGATGCTACAGGAGGATTCCCAAATGAAATCTTACGAAAAGACTGTATGGATCACCGGCGGTTCTTCCGGTTACGGCAAGGCCATGGCACAGCTGTTTTTGGCGGACGGATTTACTGTCATTATTGCCGCGCATCATGGTGAGCGTTTGGAACAGGCCGCACAGGAGCTGGGCTGCGACAGCTTCCGGATGGATGTCACATCCTCGGCCGACTGGAAAAAGGCGGCCGCATATGCGCAGGAAAAATACGGCGGGATCGACATCCTGATTAACAACGCCGGCGGCGGCGTCGCAATCCGGGATACCGTTGATCTGACAGACGAGGATATCGACCGTGCGCTGGATCTGAACCTCAAGAGCGTGATTTACGGCAGCCGTGCGTTTGCGCCCATGATGATGCGGCAGAAGCGCGGCACGATCGTCAACATTTCCAGTGTCTGCGCAAAGCAGGCCTGGCCGCAGTGGACACTGTATGCAAGCGCAAAATGGGGTGTGCTGGGATTCTCAAAGGGGCTTTATACCGAGCTTCAGCCGTACAACATCCGTGTAAGCTGCGCAATTCCGGCAGCCTGCGGCGCAACCAATTTTGACCGCAGTGCGAATCTGCCCGCCAGAGAGCTTCTCATGCAGCCGGAGGATTTTGCAAAGGCCGTTGTCGAAACCTGCAAGCTGCCGCAGCATGTAGTCGTTGAAGAAATCACGGTCTGGGGCATCGATCAGGTCGTTGTTCCGCTTTGAGCTGCATGGAACAGGAAAGAAGCGCGCCGGCATTGGAGCCGCGTGAGCTTGTTATCATCGGCGGCGGCTCGGCCGGCTTTGGCGCTGCCTATCAGGCGCTGCAAACGGGCGATTTTCGGGTGACATTGATTGAAAAGAATCCAGGCCTTGGCGGAACGTCCGTTTATGGCGGCGTCAACTGCTGGGAGCTGGGAATTGGCGGAAGCGGCGTGCATCATCGTCTTGCACAGGCGCTTCTTGCGCAGGGGGATGCCTTTGTTGGGCATCGGAGCGACCCGGGCGTGACGCCGGATACGCCATGGGGAATTTCCTCAAAATGCGATGCACCGTATTCGGCTACACTGCGGCGCGGTATGCTGGACGACAGCGAAACCTATCGGTTTCACTTCGAGCCTGCTGCAATGGCAGAATTGATGCAGAAATTTTTGCAGGCAGCCGATCCGCAGCATAACCGGCTGGAGCTTCTGCTGCAAAGCGAACTGACCGGCGTTCAGGCGGAAAACGGTAAAATCGTCGCTCTTCGCGTCCGCACGCAGGAATCGGAGCGGAATCTTGCACCGGCGATTGTGATTGACTGCTCCGCAGAGCTTCCGGCCGCGCGGGGCGCCGGCTGCAAAATCGCTTGCGGCGCAGAGCCGCGCGCACAGTATCAGGAGCCGTCTGCACCACAAAAAGTATCCAAAGGACTCAACGGGATTTCGCAGGTGTTCCGTGTAACTCCGGCTGCCCCCGATGATGTGCAGAAAATCCCGCCGGAATATCAGGATATTGATCTTTCAGACTGGCTTTCGCGGCTGGAACAGACGAGAAGACCGCTGGCGTGCTTCAATTACTACCCGAACGGCGATATCAATGTCAATATGCTGCCGACGATCGAAGGTAATGCGCTGCTCAGGCTTCCGTATGCACAGCTTAAACGGCTATGTGAAGCAAGGGCGTATACATACTGGCACTGGGTGAGTGCCAGACGCAAATTTCGCGGTTATCAGATCAAAGAGATGTTTCCGATGCTCGGCATCCGGGAAAGCGTCCGTCTCGTTGGACGGTATGTTCTGACGGAAAACGACCTGTACCGAGGATATCCGGAGCGGTTTGGCCGCAGCCATACGATCGCATATGCGGATCATCCGATGGATCATCATGGCGAAAACGATGAGCTGCGCAGATTCGGCGCATATGGGATTCCCTATGAATGTCTTCTGCCAAACGAATGCAGCAATCTGCTCGTGGCATGCCGCAGCGCGTCCTTTTCCCATATTGCCGCATCCAGCGCCCGTCTGTCACGGACAATGATGGCGCTGGGCGAAGCGGCTGGCGCCGCTGCCGCGCAATGCTTTGCCCACGGAACGCTGCCGGACGGCGTCAATCTTGCAGAGCTGCGGAACAGTCTGTCTGTCGAATAAAAAAATCAGTTCTGCCTGTGTTTCTCGGCAGAACTGATTTTACTGTTCATTCTTCCGGATACCGAAGCGTGATGTGGTGCGCAGCCAAAAACTGCTGCCAGGCTTCGCTTGGGGCGCGGTCTGTGATGAGATAGTCAAGTTCATGAAAGCAGTCCTGCTTATAGCTGGACACGGAATCAAACTTCGTGTGGTCACAAAGAAGAATCTTCGTCTTTGCGTTTTTCATCATGATCTGCCGCAGACTCCCCTCTTCCTCATAGACCCAGCTCAGGCCATGCTCCATGGACAGACCCTTGCAGGAAAAAAACAGCAGATCCGCATAGAACGAGGAAAAGAAATTCCGCGTAAAAACTCCGCTGTAGGACTGTGTTGTTTTTTGCAGCAAGCCACCAGCACAATAGACGTTGACCGGGGCATACTGTAGCTTTTCCAGCAGCTTTTGCCCCTGCGTCAAAACGCTCAGCCCGTGAAAGCGCGGCAGATAATCGCCGAGAAACTGCACCGTTGTGCTGGAATCCATGGAGATCAGAGCCCCATCCGCAATGAGCTTTGCTGCCTCTGCACAGATCCTGATTTTTGCGTCCAGGTTATCCGCCTGACGTACATCGGCAGGCAGTTCCCGATCCACAGCGTCAATCCGCACGGCGCCGCCGTAAACACGCTTACAGTATCCGCCCTTTTCAAGCTTCCCGAGATCACGCCGGATGGTCGCTTCCCCGATATACAGCAGCTTGCTGAGCTCTGCGACCTTCACGGAATAATTCAGGCGCAGCTGCTGCAAGATCATCTCACGGCGCTCGATATCTGTCATATGCGCATCCCCTTTTCTTTATTTTATCACAAACTGATCAAATCGACAAGCGAAAATAAACAATTCAACATGAAAGAGGCGCGACCCATGTTTTTATGTATTGACTGTGGACTGACCAACGGAAAGGTTCTGCTGTTTGCGCCGGATGGCATTCTGATCGATAAAAAGGCCTTCCAGACGCCGCTGTACAACGATCAGGTTGATACAAAGGCGCTCTATGACGGCCTATGCGGTGCGATTGGCGCACTTACAGCGGATATGGATGATACTGCTTCGCAGATTACCTGCATCAGCGTTTCCGGACACGGAAACGGTCTGTATGCGCTGGATGAGGCTGGCGCGCTGCCGTTTGGCTTTTCTTCCATGCTGACGCAGCAGGCAAACCGGCTTCCCGCGCAGGAGGCGCTGCTTCCGATCGTTCTGCAATCGCGCTGGCCGGGGCAGCCGCTCAGCATCCTTGCGTGGCTCAAGCAAACAAACCCCGGTCTGTACTACAGAATGAAAAAAATTCTGTTCTGCAAAGACCTGCTGCGTTATTTTATGACAGGCAGTGTCTGTACAGATCCGACGGACGCTTCTGCGGCAGGGCTTTTAAATGCACAGACCGGGCAATATGACCGGGCGCTTCTGCATTTGTATGATTTGGACGACGCATGGGAAAAGCTCCCGCCTATTCGCGGCAGCGCGGAAGGAGCAGGCACTGTTTCCGAAGAATTTCACAAAAAGACCGGACTTCCGGCAGGGGTTCCGGTTCTAGGCGGGCTGTTTGATGTCAACAGCTGTATGCTTGGGGCAGGGGCTGTCGATGCGTCACGCTTTTCCATGACTGCCGGAACATGGGGGATCAATGCGATCCCATCTGCTGCACCCGTCCGTTCGGAATCAATTACGCAGTGCTGTTGGTTTTACGGCGGTTTACCATATGTCTGCATCGACTCTGCGCCTACCTCCTGTACAAATCTGGAGTGGTTTGCCCGGAGAATCCTGCAAACGGATCGATTTGACCAGGTAAGCGAAACCGTCCGTCGGACGGCAGTCGACGAGACGCTGCTATATCTTCCGTATCTGTATGCGCCGATGGATCTTCCAAGTGCATCCGGCGGGTTTGTCGGGCTGCGCGCGCATCATACCAGAACGGATCTGACGAGAGCAGTGTTCGAAGGAATCGTATTTGAGCATCGCAGACGGATGGAAAAGCTGCAGGCAATCGGCCTTGATGCAAAGGCTATCGTTCTGTCTGGCGGCGCAGCCAACAGTGCAGTGTTTGCAAAGCTGTTTTCGGATATCTGCGGAAAGGAAGTTTTTGTTCCGGCTCAGTCGGAAGCCGGTGCGATGGGCGGTGTAATCCTCTGCAGTATCGCAGAGGGGCTGTATCAAAGCCCGCAGCAGGCAGCGGATGCGCTTGTTTCCTACCGGCAGGTATGCTCGGCGGAGCCGCAGGCAGCATATGAGCGAAAATATCGGGAGTTCTGCCGCGTTCTGGAACGGGCGAAATAACGCATGAAATTTGAAAATACAGTGCATTGCGCATCCGATATGGGCTTTTCCAATGTTCGTGTATCCCGCCCATATTGTTTCCCATGCCAGGAGGCAAACTGCAAATACGGCGCAAAACACGAATTTCAAGCTATGGAATTGGCCATAGCAGCTATGAACTGCAAGAACCAGTAAATCGACATTGTCATTCCGTATGGAGAAATTAAAAATTAACCGCAAAAAAAACATATCTCGCGCCGAATCAGCTTTGCCAGCAGCTCGGCGCAAACATCCGCAAGCTGCGTCAGAGGAACTGTCTGACACAGGAAAATCTGTCGGAAATCGTCTTTTCGACGCAGAAGTATATTTCGAGGATCGAGACCGGCTATGCACGTCCCAGTCTGGAGCTATGCTTACGAATTGCCAGAGCGCTTCATGTCTCTCTCGATGAGCTGCTCCGAGGCGGTGAGGAAGCCGAAAATGTGAACGGCAATTTGCCGGAACAGAAATTGTACGATGATATTCTGGCTGCAACTCGCCGGTATCTGGAACATAGAAAGTAAAAGTGTGATGGGGATTTACTGCTTCAATCTCAGCACAAATTCATCCCTCGTGATCTCGCCCTTGTCGCACTTCTCCTTTTCCTGCTGCATTTCCCTGCTCCATGCAGAGAATGCCTCCTGCGAGATCTTGCCCGCACGGATCCACGCGAAGCGGCGCTTATACTCGCGGCGATAGATTTTTAGAAGCTCATCCGACGCATGAACCTGCGCATACTGCCGCATCGCGCCAACCTCTTTGCAGGTGCGCCCGCGGCTGTCAAACACGCGGCTGCAATACTCCGTGCTGCCGTGAACGGTGAGCGCAAAATATTTTCCGCAGTTCTTACACCGGCGCATGATAATGTTTCGCCGCACACATTCGCGCAGCGAAAAATCGATCACATCACAGATGTTTTTCGGATACAGGACATCCGTAAAGCTCACGCCGCCCACCGGTTCATACGAGATCTGCATCGGCTGAAAATCAAACCTGTTAAGCTGCGATGCCTTTTCATATTCATGCACTCTGGCAGGAAAATCAATGTCTTTCAGCTCAGCGTCCAGAACCGTCTGAAACAAAAACAGGATCTGCCGCTGCATGGCATCCAGATTGGCGGGAATGTGCGACAATTCCTTGTGCGGCAGCAGCTTCGTGGGATCCTTGCAGCCCTCTGCCTGTGCCAACCGTTCTGTCCAGTCAAGGCCAAGGAATGTAAAAAACGGATGCGCATTTTGAAACGCATTCACAACCAGTCGGACAGGATCGAGAAGCGCTGCCTTGCGGGTCTTGTAATACTGCATCAGCGCACGGTCGGCTTCATGAAACTTTTCTTCCCATTGCCGCAGATCAAAATACGCGAACGACAGCAGGCTGTCCGGGAATGGACAGTCTGCTAATTTTTTAGACATAAAGAAGGCATCTTCACTGGAAATCAGAATGGCGCGGTTTTCCAGCAGGTAGTATTTGCACGGAAGCTTTGGCATCGCTGCACCTCGAAATAGACATATTAAAATATTGATTATAAATTAGTCTTGACAATAATTCAGAGTTATGTTAGTCTAAAATAGAAAACAAATCTATTGACTAATCATCAGTCTAAATCATGCAACACAGAATGTCAATAGCAAAATGAAAGGAAGTGAAAAAATGGCCAAACTTGAAACCATCACAGCAGAAGATTTACAGAACAGAACCTATACGCCAACTCCGTTTCTTGTCGACGAGCTGATTCCAGAGGGCTTGCACATCCTCGCAGGCGCACCGAAGATCGGAAAATCGTGGCTGGCACTGTGGCTGTGCCTGTGCGTTTCGCAGGGCCAGCCGCTCTGGAATTTTGCCGTGACGCAGGGCGAAGTTCTGTATCTCAGCCTCGAAGATTCCTACCGGCGTATCCAGTCGCGGCTCTTTGATCTGACCGAGGACGCGCCGCCGACGCTGCACTTTGCGATCCTGGCCGACACACTCAAACACGGATTGGAGCAGCAGATCGAGCAGTTTCTGACCGAGCATCCGGCCACGAAACTTGTTGTCATCGACACCTTGCAGCGCGTTCGAAGCGCGGGCAGCGACAGTAATCTGTACGCAAATGACTATCGGGACATCGGACTTTTGAAACGGCTTGCAGACAGGCGGCACATCGCAATTTTGCTGATTCACCATCTACGCAAGCTCCACGATGACGATCCGATGAACATGATCTCCGGCTCGACAGGCTTAAGCGGCGCGGCAGATTCAACTTTCGTCCTGCAAAAAAGCTCTCGTCTTGCCAACATTGCCTCGCTGCATTGCACCGGCCGTGACATTCCAGATCGCACGTTAAAACTCGAATTCGGTGAGGAAGATCACATCTGGAAACTGCTTGAGGACAGCAAAACTTGCAGCGGCGCTTCTAAGATTTCGGCACTTCAAATCGAAAATCTTCTCTCTGAACTTCTACAAAAAGAGACCGAAATCAGCGCCCCTGCGAAAGTGCTGTTGGAAAAGATCGACCCTGCCGGAATCGAGGGTTGGACACCGAACAGCTTTTCGCATCAAATCCGAAAAAGCGTTGACGCTCTAAGGAAAAACGGCATTTTCGTATCATTCCGAAAGAGTAACGGCGAGCGCCTCATCTGCCTGAAAAGGGTCGATGGTGCCGATCTTCCCACCGTGGAAAAAATCGACCCTATCGACCCTGCTGGCGTACCGAGCACCCGCAGTGCGCCGTGAGGCGCGTGTCGCCGCTGTGTGCGGTTTTCTGCCCAGACTGCGAGTGTGTGCGCGGCGCAACGGGAAAAGCCAACGTTGCGCCAACGTGCGGACAATGTGAAAAAACGCAGGCGCAATACGCCAAACCAACGCAGAGAAGCCCCGCCGCGGCGGGAAAAATCCTCCCGTTCGGGAGGAGCCAGCATCGCATTTGGCTAGTCGCCGGTGTCCCGGCTTCCTGCCAAATGCCTCAAATCGGGCAGCAGCCCGTGCCCACTTTAACGAAACGGAGGATATATGAAAAAGGACAAACAATTCAGCATTCGCATTTCGGAACAGGATTTAGAAGCGATACGCCGAAAAGCGGCACAGGCGCACATGACCCAGAGCGATTATGTGACCGCCTGTTGTCTTGGAAAACGGATTGTGATTCTGGACGGACTGAAAGAAGTCCTGCGGCAGCAAAAAGCCATCGGCAATAACCTCAACCAGCTGACTGTGCTGGCGAACATGGGCAAGGTACAGTTCGCCAATTTGGATTCTGCTGCGCAGGAGTTTTCCAAGATCAACACTGCCCTGCGGGAGTTGCAGGAGGGAGGTGCGACGAAATCGCAATCGTCCATTTCGTGAATTACAAAAAGGGTACGCAGACGCGCGGCTGCATGAAAAGCGTGATGCGATATGTGTCGCAGACGAGCAAAACCCTCTGGGATGGTCAGCAGCTCGTCAGCGGCATTGGCTGCCAGCCGGAAACCGCGTTCGATGAATTCCTCAGTACGAAGCTGCTGCACCGCAAGGAGGGCGGCGCGATGTTCTATCACATGGTGCAAAGCTTCCCGAAAGGTGCAAACATTGATCCTCGCACAGCGCACGAAGCGGCACGGCGGCTGGCAGGATATTTTGAGGGCTGCGAAGTTCTGGTCTGCACCCACACCGACCGCGAACACATCCACTCGCACTGCATCATCAACAGTGTGAACTTCGAGACGGGAAAGAAAGTACACATGGCGGATGAGCAGATTCAAGAGCTGCGCGTTCGCAATGACCAAATCTGCGAGGAGCTTGGACTTCCGAAATTCCAGAGAGACGAACAGCAGAAATCAAGTGGGATGTCCAACGCAGAATACTACACGGCAACCAAAGGCGAGAGTTGGAAATTTGAGCTGATGCGCGTGATCGACGAGTGTATGCGCTGCGCTGGGAGCCGCGAGGAATTTCTGATCTTGCTCCGCTCTGAGGGTTACGACGCCACGTGGACGGACAGCCGCAAGAACATCACCTACACCACACCGGAGGGGCGCAAATGCCGTGACAGCAAGCTGCACATGGAGAAATACTTAAAAGAAAATATGGAGGCTGAATTTGGATACAGAACGGAGAATGACAACACAAGAAATGTTGGCGCAGCACAAAAAGCTGATGGACGAGGCACAACGGCTGGAACCCAGCGTGATGGTCACGGAGCGGAACTGGAACGCGATGCTCAAAATGCAGCACGATCTGTTCCAGCAGCAGATGCAGCTGGACGCGGACTTGAAAACGCTCCTGACGCGGGAGGACGCACAGACCGCATTGAACGAGATGCAGGAGAGTACAGAAAAATTCGAGAAACAGGCTGGGAGCCTGAACGCGAGATATTCTTCCGCCTGCAAAGAGCTGACAGACAGTACGCAGAAAGCCGTGACTACGATTTCAGAGAGCAGCAAACAAGAGTTTTCAGCTCTGGCACAGGCAGCGAAGAAGAAAATTCATCTGTGCGCATGGATCTCGATTACGGCAGTGATCTTGTGCGCCTTGGTCGTGCTGTGGAGCAGATGACGGACGATGCGCCGACGCGCGACGGAACGACTATGCCGCCGCACATCGACAGCAAGCGCCGCAAGAAGCTCCGGCAAAGGAAAACCGCCCTCGGTCACGCCGAGGACGATCATGAAGATTGGGATATGAAACAGGAACTATGAAAGGAGTACCTATGGCGAGAAAGCGAAAAGACAATATTTCGGAGGTCACGTTCAGCTACATCGGTACGGATGCGCAGTTCGATGAATTTTTGAAAATGCTGGTGCATGACTACCTGTCGGTAGATCAGCCATATACAAAGTTGCAGGAGGATTTTGTTGATCATGTAGATTCCTGCTGCGCAAGATGGATTGTTCTAGCTATTCGAAAAACAGTGTGCTATGGTGTGTGCTGCAATCGGCACACACCATAGCGGAAAGGAGGAACCATGAAGGTCTGGCTGTATTACCGCCTGAGCCGGGACGAGGATGATGAACTGAACTCCCTGACAAATCAGCGAAAGATCATTTACGAATACGCCGTCACAAACGGACATGAAGTTGTCGGTGAGTCCTTCGATGACAATGTCAGCGGCATGCATTTCAACCGCGAGGGCATTGACAAAATCTACGAAGTTGTGGAAGCTGGAAAAATCGAGGCGATCATTGTCAAAGACCTATCCCGGCTGGGTCGACACCGAACGCAGACTGCCCTGTTTATCGACTACCTGCGGGAACACGACGTCCGCGTCCTCTCGGCAACGGAAAATATCGATACGTTCAACGAAAACGACGATCTCATCATTGGCTTCAAGGGCTTGGTCAATGACAGCCTTGCATAAAGCATGACAAGAACAACCGCGGTGCGGGTGTAATCAGAAATCTACAACATAGGAAAGCTCTGTGCTGCGTGTTGAACGCGGCACAGAGCTTTTTCCGTTTCTGGCGGTTTGGGGCGGCATATTTGATGCCCTGTACGCAGGACGCACCTTTGCACTTCACGGAATCGGATAATAACCAGCCGAACCGCAAAAGGTCACGCGAAGCCGCGCACCGGCTGCACGATACCGTGAATCGCGGAACGATGCAATCCATACGCGCAGACGGCAGATACTTCACGAATCAGGCAAGCATTGATTTTTCTCACCTGATTTCACGCCAGCTTTGCCCGAAAATCTCTGTGAATCCGGCTCGTTTGCAAAGTGTTTACAGTCTCATTTGAAAAAACGTCTTGGCAAAGACGGTTGGAGTTAAATCAATCTTGATGATCGGAGGTAGCAAATACCTACCCCTATTTCTGACTGATAGGATGGATTTATATGAGATTTAGGGTCGAAAATCAAGGATTATTTCTCCTGTAAGCAGTTTCAGAGAATACAGACATATGATTTTGCATCGTGCCTAAAGCGCAGCTTAGTCGGTGAGTAGGACGGCTTTTTCGCCTTTTCAATTTTGCATAAAACAACTATTTCACAGCCCTTTGATGGGGTGCAACCGCTGGTTGCTAATTTTTCAACCTCGCTTGGTGGACTTTTCGAGCCTCTTTTGATAAACTGAACACAGAAAATCTGCAAAGGAGAACCCGTCCATGACACTTGGAGAGAATATTGTACGCCTGCGAACACAGAAGAACTGGTCGCAGGGCGACCTTGCCGACGCGCTGGAGATCTCACGCCAGAGCGTATCCAAATGGGAGACCGACGCATCTATTCCCGAACTCGACAAGCTCTTAAAACTCTCTGAGCTTTTTGGAGTGACACTTGACGAACTCGTGCGTGGTGAAGACGTGCCGAAGACAGAACCTGTGCCCGCGTCCTTTGCACCGCAGGCAACACCCGAGCGTGAAAAGCGCCGTACCATCGCTGGAACAGTTTTACTGTGTACTGGTGCAGTCATTCTGGTTTTCTGCCTGCTGCTCGCCGGTGATCTGCTGACAGGGCTGCTGTTCGCGTCACCGTTCCTCATCTGCGGCATCATCTGCTTTGCTGTGAAGCAGCGCACTGGTCTCTACTGTGGCTGGGCGGTCTATCTCTGCGTTGATTTTTACCTTCGCTTTGCGATCGGCGTTTCGTGGACGACCATCTTCATGACGCACCTATGGACGTATGAGATGAACTATATGTGTCTTGCTATCGCGTGGGTGCAGTTTTTCGCTATGCTCGTGATGATCGTCTGCACGATGCGCTCCTACCGTGCGCTCAAGCTGCCAGCAACGAAAAAAGAGGTTACGTGGCTTATCGTCGGCTGGCTCGCCGCGCTCGTCGTGCTACCGCTTTTGATGAGCTACGGCATCATGCCGCTCATGCCGCTCACCTACAGCAAGTTCTCCCCATATTTCTTCATCAACGTTCTGTATAGCTATGTGCGTTTGGCACTCGTCAACGTTTTGCTCGTGCGCACACTTGCCATCTGGCGCGTGAAGCGGGAAGCGAAGAAAGCGAACCGCAATGCGACGGAGACTTAGGAAAATATTACACATGGTCTAAATATGTCGCTTTCTGATCACCATATTGAAAAAACATGAGAACCAAGCCCCTTTACTGTCTGCATTATACCCGGCTTTCGTTCAAGATGCTTTGCAAAAATGGAAATTCAATTTCTGTTATCCAATGGGTTTGGGACTATCCCCAAAATATAAAAACAGAGCGTTTCGGCAGTCAGCCGAAACGCTCTGTTTTTCCGGTGTGGGTACTCACCGGATTTGCTTGCTATTCTGCAAGAAAATCCCGGTTAACCTACGCTGGGCTGCTGGCCTGTCAGGAATGCAGGAATTCGTTCAGCCCCATGATCCGTTACTGGAATGGCAGCCGCCGTGTGGAATACGTCTGCCGGGGTTACCACCGGAACGGGAAAGGTTATTGCACCTCTCACCGCATCCACGAAGAAGTTCTGGATAAAGCCATCCGGGATGATACAGAAAAGCTGCGGGCGCAATATGCAGCCGAACTGAAAAGGTCACACAGTTGCAAAAACAGTGGGCGTTGAGGAAGCCGGTCCTCGACGCCCACTGCTTGACTTTGCAGAAAGAAATTTTGAGATTGGAGCAGGAGGTTGATGCGCTGGTGATGGAAAAGCTGAATGGCGACGGAGGCTCATCTGCTCACGAAATCGGTACTTGAACACCGTAAATCAATCGCCTCAAAAACAAAATCGTGGCCCAGCGTCAGCGGCCACGATTTTGAACGAAGAAAGACCTTTGCTGTCAAGGCGGGCGCGCCCTGCGCGGCTGCCTGACATCCAAAGGTCATTTCTGAGTGGTGCGCCCGACAGGACTTGAACCTGCACGCTTGCGCAATGGAACCTAAAGGTG
>ENA-UOJL01000939-UOJL01000939.1-human-gut-metagenome-genome-assembly--contig:-P47-NODE-939-length-35970-cov-23.290631_pt1 | contig 35970 bp, 27 predicted proteins | sample MGYA00242347_ERZ723894 | MGnify/ENA metagenome assembly ERZ723894
TTTCTATGCCGAAAAGGGTGCACCGCTGGACAGCGGCAACGACCCCGCCAAGGGGTGGGTCAAGTGGGTGTTTGTGTTTGTCATCCCGCTGGTTGCAGCCGGCATCGTCTGCGGCATCTTCTATGCGCAGATGAAAACTGCCAACGAGCAGACGCACGCCAACGCCTATATGCCCGCCGAGGGTCTGGCCCTGTCCGTGGTGGAGGACACCTACACCCACACCACCGAGACTGAAAAATACGACCCCGTCAAGGTCAAGGACGACAGTTCGAGCGGCTCGAGTACCGACAGCGACGGCTTCGGCGGAAGCTCGGGCGGAAAATTCTAAACCATACAGTTCCTCAAGCTGGATGCTTGCCTGATAGAGCGCGTTGTGTTTCGATATTCTTATTTCTGTTGGCATCCGAAATTTTAACTGTTGACCTTTTTCCAAAATTTCGATATGCTGTTCTTGCTTTTGAGTCTCTTTTTTCACAACTGTTAACTTAAAGCAAAAGACTGAAGTTGTAAAGCCCTTTTTGGGCTTTTACTTCGGTCTTTCTTTTTTGGGGGATGTGCAACAGCCCCCGTTCATTATATCGCAGCCAAAATCAAAGACCTGCTCTCCCAAACCGTGCGGCACGCCGCGCAATCGCTGCTGGCCCTCTGCGGCGTCGGCATCATCGAGGACGGCAAGTTGTGCTGGTCGCCGCCCGGTTACACGACGATTTGCTGCAATTTTGGCGAACTCGACGCCTACAGCAAAATGGAAGCCGCGAACATGATTGCCAGCAAAATCAACCTTGGCGAACTTCCCGAAAAGAAGAAATCTCCCAAACGAAAAATCGCTTAGGAGAAAAACTCCGTTGGGCGAACTTGTCCGCCAAAACCAACGGAAAATAAATCCGTTTTGTCTGCCATTTGGGGTAAAAGTGGCAGACAAAATGGCAGACAAGCCTGAATCTTGTCTGCCACACAAAAAATACCTAAGCCGCTAAAAGGCTTAGGTATAAGGAATGCCGGTGATGGGGGTCGAACCCATACGGTGTCACCACCAACGGATTTTGAGTCGGCCCAAGTGAGAAGAACTTGGTGGATTTTTTAGGAATTTCAAGGAACTTATTTCCTGCCATTTTTTAGTGAAAAAGCACCTATCCACGATACAATTTTTGATTTTCGGACGTACTTACGATTGGAAATCTGGCAGACCAACGTAGTTGAGAAATCACTCTCGCTTTGTGGACAATCTTTCAAAAATGGCAGACTAAAAACCACCGCATTCGGAAAGTAGAGGCACATAAAAAACGGCAGTACCCAATAGCGGACATTTTTTTACTATCTAACGGTTTGGCGACCCGCTATTATTTAAGAAATGCCATTCTGCCACTATGTCACATCATACCAACCATCCAAGGGGAAACTATATCTTTTTATAGGAATAGGGCGCGGCGCGTTCCTCTCCCCCACACCCCCTCTCCAGCTGGCTGAAGAAACAGCCAACTGAAAAAGAGAATATCGGTTCTTATAAGCATCTTACCTGTCCACAGGCAAGGTGCTTTTTTTATTTCAAAAATCGGAGGTCATCATGGGCAAATATCAGAAAAATATCGAAGCTGCGCGGCGTATCAGCGTGATGCAGTATCTTCAAACCTATCACCCCGGCGAACTGGTTCGCAAAACGGACAAGGAGTATTGCACCAAGACGCACAGCAGCCTTGTTATCACGCCCGCAAATGGGCTGTTTCACTGGTTTTCGCAGAGCAAGGGTGGCAACAATGCACTCGACTATCTGGTAAAGGTCGAGGGCATGGATTTTGTCTCAGCGGTACGGTTGCTGAACGAAATGACACCGATGCCGGTCTCTGTTCAGACGGTTAAGGCAGCACCTGTGCAGCAGCAGACATCCCGCCCCTTTGTGCTGCCGCCTGCGGACAGGAACACCGAAGCTGCAACGGCCTATCTGATGCACCGTGGCGTCAGCCCGAAAGTCCTGCGCTACTGCGTGGGCAGCGGAATCCTGTACCAGACCACGCGCGGCAACTACCGCAACTGCGTTTTTGTGGGCAAAGATGAAAACGGCGTACCGCACGCTGCTTTCCAGCGTGGTTGTCAAGGCAGCTTTCGCGGAGATGTCGCAGGCAGCCAAAAGCAGTATGGCTTTCTGATTCCCGCCGAATCGGAAACCTGCGATACCGTAGAAATCTACGAAGCCCCCATTGATGCTATGTCCGGCGCAACACTGCGGCAGTACAAACATGATTCCCCGTGGCGCAGTGTCCACTACTTGGCGCTGGGCGGGTTGAACCATCAGCCGATTGACTACTTTTTGCAGCAGCATCCCGAAGTAAAGCGCGTGTCGCTTTGCTTTGACCGTGACGACCCCGGACGAAACTTCACAAAAATTGTTGCGAAACAGCTTGCAGAACGCGGATATATCGTACAGGACGCGCCCCCGGCCATAGGCAAGGATTATAACGACTATCTGCTGGCGGCTCGTAGACTTATCAGCATGGAACGGTAAAGGAGCGGAACATGAAAACTATTGCAGTTGCAAACCAAAAAGGCGGTGTGGGCAAAACGACCACCACAGTAAACCTCGGCACAGCACTTGCGGCTATGGGCTACAAGGTGCTGTTGGTGGACGCCGACCCGCAGGGCGATTTGAGCAGCTATCTCGGCTATGAGGGCACCGAAAACGGCGCAACAATCAGCGACCTAATGGAATCTGTTATCAAGGACGAAAAGCCGCCAGAAGTGGTAATTCACCATGAAGAAAAGGTGGATTTCATCCCTTCCGACATTGGTCTGTCTGATATGGAAGTGAGCCTTGTAAACGTTATGGCGCACGAGAAAATCATGGAACAGGCACTGGAGCCGTTTAAGGATAAATATGACTACTGCTTGATCGACTGTATGCCCTCGCTGGGCATCATCACCGTGGCATCGCTTGTTGCGGCGGATCGAGTGCTGATTCCTGTGCAGGCACAGCATTTCGCCCTCAAAGGTCTGGTGTCCCTGTTCAAATCCGTCAACCAAGTGAAGCGCCGTATCAATTCCCGGCTGGATATTGACGGCATTGTGCTGACGATGGTGGACAAGCGCACCAACCTATCCAAAGATGTGTGTGCTGCCCTGCGCAGTGCCTACGGTCACGCGCTGAAAATTTACCGTGCAGAAATCCCGGTCAGTACGCGCACAGCAGAAAGCGCTGCCAGTACACATAGCGTGCTGACCTACGATGCCAACGGGCCAGCCAGTATGGCATATAAAGCGCTTGCCAAGGAGGTGACGGAGAATGAGAGAGTACGGCAGCAACATCAATCTGCCCTCGCTCGATAATCTGTTTTCGAGTGAGCAGGAACGGCAGGATGCCAAGTTAGAGAAAATCCAAATTTTGCCGCTGACGGAACTGCATCCCTTTCGGAATCACCCTTTTCAAGTCCGTGACGATGACGAAATGGACAAAATGGTGGACAGTGTCAAGGAATACGGTGTCATGACCCCGGCCATTGTCCGCCCCCGGAAAGATGGTGGGTATGAAATTGTAGCGGGCCACCGCCGCTGCCATGCCAGCCAGCGGGCTGGCGTGGAGACTATGCCCTGCATCGTGCGGGATATGGACGATGATACTGCTATTATTCTGATGGTGGACAGTAACTGCCAACGAGAGCATATTTTGCCGAGCGAAAAGGCGAAAGCCTATGAAATGAAGTTGGAAGCTATCAAGCGCCAAGGTCAACGAACCGACTTAACTTCTGGCCAACTTGGCCAGAAGTTAAGTCGACCAATTTCGGTTGAGCAAGTTGCAGATGATGCAGGTACAAGTATAAAACAAGTCCAGCGCTTTATCCGTCTGAACAAACTCACCCCCGAACTCATGAAAATGGTGGATGATGGCAAGCTAAAAACCACTCCCGCCGTAGAACTTAGCTACCTTACCCCCGAAGAACAAGAGGACTTCCTGTCCTATATGGAATCCGAGGGTTGCACACCATCGCTGTCACAGGCGCAAAAGCTCAAAGAGGCCAGCAAGGAAAGCGTGTTGACATCCGAAAAAATCCAGCACATTATGACCGCCAAGCCGCCAAGTGTAAAGCCGCGTGACCCGCAGCTTATGATTCCAGTTGCTAAAGTTGAGCGCTATTTTCCCAAAGGATTTACGAGCGACCAGATGCAGCAGGTTATCGTAAAACTGCTGGAAAACTATGCCCGCGCCCACCAGCACGGCAGCAGATGAGGGGGGACACCGATGACGAGATTATTAGTTGTTGAACCCAGCTACTGCCCTTATCAAGCGGGTTTTTCCAGTGCGGCGACTGCGGTTTCCGAGGTAATCGAGGGTGAAAGCCAAATTCTAAAACCGTTTGGCACACCTCGCATCGGGCTGATATGCAGCAAAGCCCAAAGCCGACTGAAATATAACAGACAGGTCAATGACGAGGGAATTACCGTGCGCGGGCGATTTCTCATCTGCGGGCTAAATGGTGATAAAGTCGTGGGCTTATCCAAAGACCAAGCAGACCGATACAGGCGTCTACTTTTTCTACCGCAAGTCGAAGATATGGCAAGCGGTGAACTGCCCGCCGCAAAGGTACGCCCGCAGGATGAACGCTACGGGAACAAACTATCTTTTTGGGAAAGGTTGGAAAGATAATGGAAGAAAAGACAGATAAAGTAGTCGGCTACATCGAATATCTCGGTGCAGGCGGGATGATCGGTGAAATCGTTCCTTACACAAGCGTGGAAAAATTCAAGGATGAAATTCTGGATTCCTTGGATTGTGGGCGGCCAGTGACACCGGTTGTATTCTCAGATGAACTGGATGAGCCACTCCAATTTGATTCAGACACCTATTTTCCGTGGGGATTTCGCAGCGAAAAGCGAGTGCAAATCCCTTATGAAATCTATCAAACTAACAGGCGAGACCTTGTTTTTATGGAGTATTCTCCTGCTAGGCTCGCTGCCGGAGCAAAGGACTACGAACTCGTGTACAAGGGGCAGATGGAGCGTTGGGAAACGCTGGACAGCATTTATTCACGGCATAATCGGGATGACCGTCCAAACGCCAAAAATATGCGTTCCGTCTCTGTCAGCGATATTATTGTGACACACAAAGATAACGAGACACACGCTTTTTATGTTCAGCCGATTGGGTATAAGCAGGTAGATAACTTGTTGCCGGAACTTGAAAATGCCACACCGTCAAAAGCAGAACAGCACGAGCGATAAGGAGCAGCCTATGGCAAAATACGAAAATATCCGTGCGCTTGCCAAAAAGCAACTGCAAGCCGTCACGGAGAGCAGTGACCGATGGAAAGCATTTTTGCGGACAGCGGCCATTGCTTATAATTATGGTTTCCCGAACCAGCTTTTGATTCACGAGCAAAGCCCCACCGCCACAGCCGTGGCCGACATAGCTTACTGGAATAATAATGCGGGTCGCTGGGTCAAGCGCGGCGCACACGGTATCGCGGTATTTGACACTCGCGCCAATTCTTCCCGGCTGCGGTATCTGTTTGACATTTCCGATACCATCCCCCGCGCAGAGATTCCCGAAGCGCTGCCGTGGGTCATTACAGACCAGAACTGGCGGCCTGTTTGGGATAAAATCGTAGCGGATAATCACGCCGACAGCATCCAGAGCGCCCTCCTCATGCTCTCCACATCCTGCGTTGCCCAGCGCAGCGCCATGTTCACAACCGCACTGGGAAAAGCCATAGACGGCAGCAGCTTACAGTGGGCCAAGCCGGACGAACAGCGGCAGCTATTTATACAGCTTATCACCCAAAGCTGTCTGTATATGGCCGCGCTGCGGTGCGGCGTGGATACTGCGCGGCTGGACCTGTCTGCCCTTGAGTCTGTGAACCAGTTTGACACAAACCGCATTGCTCTGTGTTTGGGCAGCGCTTGCCAACAGGCGGCACGGCCTCTCATGCAGCAGATCGGCAGCATCACGAGAGAAATCGACAGTGTTGCACGCGCCGAAAAAGTCCGCTATTATGGTGACAAACAGGAAGGAACCAATAACACCAAGGAGGTCAACAATGGAGTACATGATGGTGAACGGCTACCAAATCCCGGCGCTGACGTTGAACGAGCCGCCGATGCCGGAGATCGGCAAGTACGGCAGCCTGCGGCGGAAATTCCTGCTGGAGAACGCGCCGATGGTGTTCGACGAGATGCTGCTGGAGGGAACGCTGTACCCGCATCTGGCGGAGATGGACAACGCAGTACACCGGCAAATCGAGCAGACGATGCAGACGCTGATGCAGCACAGCACCGCCCCGAACCGGCAGACAGACCCGATGGGCTGGACGCAGTGGATGAACGCCTTGCAGAGCCAAGCCGAGGAACTGGCGATGCAGCAGATTTACAGCCTGTAATACAAGAACCCCAAGCGGAGAGCGATACCACGCCCTCCGCTTTTTCTGTACCCATTTCTGATTTGCCGCCGCTGAGCGATGAACTGATTCTAGGCTTGCTGGCGAAGGACTCCTCCAGCCGTGCCGACAATGCGGCTATTCTGGAATATTTCAATGAGCATCCCGACCTTGCCGAGCGCAGCGCCTTTTGCAAGCACTGTTACAAGCAAATTTATACATATTTGTTCGTGGATGACCATACCGTTGGTTTTATCCGGCATGATATGTACCTTGAACTTTGGGAGGGCAACTATCTTACCAAAACAGCACAGGTCAATCTGACATGGGATGCTGTTGCCGCAAAGATTGCTGACCTTATCGAGCAAGGGCGGCTGATGGTTCCCATCAAGGCAGTACCCGTGCAGCAGCAGATGGAGCAGCTTACCCTTACTCCCGAAGATTCTGAAAAGGCAGGGCTGCCGAGCCATGAGCAGCAAGTAAAAAACATCGACCTTGCGGCAGAAGCCAAAAAGTGGAACAAGCCCATCATTGACGCATCCGGCAAGTACATTACGGAGCAGGACATTACCGATGCACTGTGCAAAGGCGGCGGGTTTGAAGATAGCAAATTTCGCATTCAGCAATATCTCTCTGCACAGGTACTTCCTATCGAGGAAGATCAAGCCCGCTGGCTGAAAAAGGAATACGGCATCGGCGGCACATGGATCTTCCGTGATGGTGGGCATGGCTATCTTGACCACATGGGCAAAAATCTTGAAATCACCCGACGTACAGAGGACGGCGAGTATCGCCGCGTTTTGAAGTGGAAAGAGGTTGCCCAACGCCTGCGGCTTTTGGTTTACAACGACCAGTATCTGACCGATGCCGAAAAAGCCCCCTATCAGGCATGGGCAGCAGAACAGCAAGCCGCCCGCGCAGCGAACGATGCCGCCCTCGATCATGCAAAACACGCCATCACGGATTTCTGTGAGAATGAGGGGCTAAACGAGCCGAATTTCTCCGACTTGACCCGCGTGGAGTTTGCTTACTCTACCACCGAGGACGATGAGCACGAAATCCAAGTGTATGCCAATCTTCTGCGGAACGAAATCCGCTATGAGGTTGACGGTAACATTGTCCATATCGACTACTTTCACGATAACCACGAGCTTGCCGCGCAGGGTATTGAAAACAGCGCTTTCTCGGATTTTATCAATACCGCCGAAGCAGAGTTTGAAAAGCATCATCCGACTACAAGAAAAGTCGAAAAATCACCTGTAACTATCGGCAGCACGGTTTATCTGGAAGATGCCAGACCCTTTACCGTGGAGGAAATCGGCAGGGAAAACATTCATCTGCGGGATGAAAGTTTCCCGCTGGTAGGCCGTGCCGTCAGCCACGAGGAGTTTGCGCGGCTGCTTGCTGCCAACCCCAAAAATGCAGCACTATCCGCCCCGGAAGTTCCAAACCGCCAAGAGCAGCCGGAAGAAACTGCCGAACCCATCGTGGGCGAAGTCATCGAAGAACCCAGCCCCTTTGTGGCACAGGTTATGGCGGACGCAGAACGGCTTTCGGCAGAAGATGAACCTTACCACCGCGAACCCATTACCTATGAAGCCCCTTATCTGGACAACCTGCCGACAGCACCGCGCGAAAAGTTTGCAGCCAACATTGCCGCTATCCAAAAGCTGAAAGAAATTGAGCAGCGCGTAGCGAACGGCGGCAGCCCTGCTTTTGAGGATGAGCAGAAAATTTTAGCGCAGTACACGGGCTGGGGCGGGCTTTCGGATGCGTTCGACCCGAACAAAAGTGCATGGTCGAACGAGTACAGCCAGCTGAAAGCAGCATTGTCTGAATCTGAGTATGAAGCTGCCCGCAGCAGCACCCTGACGGCGTTTTATACCCCCGCCACCGTTATCCACCCCATCTACCGCGCACTGGAGCGCTTCGGCGTAAAGGGCGGCAAAATCTTAGAACCCAGCATGGGCACAGGCGCATTTCTCGCACACGGACATTTTGGCAGCAGTGATGCCAAATTCTACGGCGTAGAATTGGACAGCATCACAGGCCGCATCTCCAAGCAGCTATATCAAAAGGCCAATATCCAAGTAACCGGCTATGAAAATGCGCTTCTCCCCGACAACTATTTTGACTGCGTTATTGGCAATGTCCCTTTCGGCAATTTCCAAGTCAATGACCCGCAGTATAACCGGCTGCACTTTCCCATTCACGACTATTTCTTTGCCAAGAGCATCGACAAGCTGCGCACCGGCGGCATCATGGCGTTCATCACCTCTAGCGGCACATTGGACAAAAAGGATGACCGCGCCCGCAAGTACATTGCCGAGCGCTGCGACTTGATTGGTGCGGTGCGCTTGCCCAACAATGCGTTCAAGGGCAGCGGCACTAAAATTATGACGGATGTAATTTTCCTGCAAAAGCGTGACACACTGCGCCAGCAGGACGAGCCTTGGCTGCACCTTGCAGAAGATGCCAACGGCATCACCATGAACCGCTACTTTGTGGAGCACCCTGAAATGATTTGCGGCAGAATGGAGATAGTCTCCGGTCCGTATGGCCCGACTTCCACCTGTCAGCCAATAGACCCCGATGCGGTGGACCGTTTCGGAAAGCCGTTGCTGGAAACGCAAATCGACACTGCCATGCAACATCTGACCACCACGCTGACAAAAGCCGAAATTCCCATACAGGAGGAAAGCGGCGAGGACACCAAGTACATTGACGCCGATCCCTTTGTGCGTAATTTCAGCTACACGGTAAAGGACGATAAAATCTATTACCGCGAAGGCGCAGTCATGCGGGAATGTAATCCCAACGCAGCCTCTGCCGAGCGCATCCGCAAACTGGTGGAACTGCGCGATACCACCCGCGCTCTGATCGATGCGCAGTTGCAGGACTTGTCGGACGAGGAAATCCACCGTCTGCAAGGCCAGCTTAACCGCCAGTATGATGCCTTCCGCGCCAAGCACGGCCTAATCAACAGCCGCAGCGCGGAGTTGTCTTTCCGGGATGACAGCAGCTACTATTTGCTGTGTTCACTGGAAAATGTCGATGAAAAAGGAAACTTTATCAGCAAGTCGGATATGTTCACCAAAAGGACTATCCGCTCTGCACAGATACCCGACCACGCCGACACGGCATCGGACGCTCTGGCACTGAGCATCGGGGAACGTGCCAAGGTCGATATGCCCTACATGATGCACCTTACCGGGAAAGATGAAGCGACGCTTGCTAAGGAACTGGCGGGCGTTATTTTTGTAGAGCCTTTCCGCAAACAGGAGGACGGCAGCCCTGTTTACCTTATGGCGGATGAGTATTTATCCGGCAATGTACGCGAAAAGCTGCGTATTGCTCATGTTGCAGCCGACCAAGACCCGGCGTTCCGCATCAATGTAGAAGCGTTGGAACAGGTGCAGCCCAAGGACTTGACGGCGGGCGAAATAACGGTTCGGTTGGGTGTCACATGGATCGGGCCGGAAATCATCAAGCAGTTTGCCGATGAACTTTTTCAGTCAACCTACCGCGAACAGAAAATAGCTGTCCGTTACAATGAATATCTAAATAACTGGTATATTTCCAACAAGAGCCAGGGCAACGATAATATCCGCGTCACGAACACCTACGGCACAAAACGTATCAACGGCTATCATTTGTTGGAGAACGCACTCAACCTGCGGGCCACCAAAATTTACGATACAATCTATGACGAAAACGGCAAGGAGCAGCATAAACTCAATGGTCCTGCCACCGAAGAAGCACAGGCCAAGCAACGGATGATAGAAGATGCTTTTAAAGACTGGATTTTCAAGGACCGTGAGCGCCGGGAAAGTTTGGTGGCGCTGTACAATGAAAAGTTCAACTGCATCCGCCCCCGTGAGTACGACGGCAGCCACATCCAGTTTTTCGGCATGAACCCGGAAATCGCGCTGCGGCCCCACCAGCGCAATGCCATTGCACATATTTTGTACGGGCACAACACACTGCTGGCGCACGTTGTCGGCGCAGGCAAGACCTATGAGATGGTCGCCGCCGCGATGGAGAAAAAGCGATTGGGATTATGCAGCAAAACACTTGTCGCCGTGCCAAATCATCTGACAGGCCAATTTGCCAGTGAAGCGCTGAAGCTATACCCCAACGCAAACATTTTGGTGACAACGCAGCGCGATTTTGAAAAGTCAAACCGTAAACGGTTTTGTGCCAAAATCGCCACCGGCAACTATGACATTGTGGTAATCGGTCACAGCCAGTTTGAAAAGATTCCCCTTTCCGATGCCAGAAAAGCCGAGTTTATCCGCAAGCAAATTGACGAACTGGAGATGCAGTTGGAGAGCATGGACAACAGCGACAGCCGCCTGACCGTCAAGCAGTTGGAAAGTAAGAAAAAGCAGTTGAAAACCAAGCTGTCAAATTTGCTGGACGCCCCGAAACGGGATGATGTGGTGACTTTTGAGGAACTAGGCGCAGACTCCCTCATGGTCGATGAAGCACACAATTTCAAGAACCTCATGACCGTTACAAAGATGCACAACATCGCGGGTATCAGCACCACCGAGAGCCAAAAGGCCAGTGACCTGTTTATGAAGTGCCAGTACCTTGATGAAATCACTGGGGCGCGGGGCGTAACGTTTGCCACAGGCACCCCCATTTCCAACAGCATGACCGAGCTGTATACCATGCAGCGCTATTTGCAGCAGTACACCTTGGAACGCAACGGCCTTGCAAACTTTGACAGTTGGGCGGCCACCTTTGGCGAAACCGTCACAGCCATCGAACTTGCGCCGGAGGGAACCGGCTACCGCACAAAAACACGCTTTGCTCGTTTTTTCAATCTGCCGGAACTTATGGCAATGTTCAAGGAATGCGCTGACATTCAAACAGCAGATATGCTGAAACTGCCTGTCCCTGCTCTTGTGGGCGGCAAGCCGACCAACATCCAGCTAAAGCCCTCCGAAATACAAAAGCAGATGGTGACAGAATTGGGCGAACGAGCCGACAAAATCCGCAATAAAATGGTAAAGCCCTATGAGGACAATATGCTGAAAATCACCAACGACGGGCGCAAGTTGGCGCTGGATCAGCGCTTGATCGACCCCGACTTGCCCGACGACCCTGACAGCAAGGTCAATATCTGTGTGGGCAAAATTTTTGAGATATGGGAGCAGACCATGCCTCAACGCAGTGCGCAGCTTGTTTTCTGCGATCTGTCTACGCCCAAGGCGGGCGTTTTCAATGTCTACGATGACATGAAAGCAAAGCTGATCGAACGCGGAATCCCCGAAACAGAAATTGCCTTCATCCATGAAGCGAACACCGATGCCCGCAAGACGGAACTTTTCGGAAAAGTTCGCAGCGGTGCAGTGCGTGTGCTGATGGGCAGCACGGCCAAAATGGGAGCGGGCACCAATGTGCAACAGCGTCTTGTGGCGCTGCACCATCTGGATGTACCGTGGCGGCCATCTGATATTGAGCAGCGTGAGGGAAGAATATTACGACAGGGCAATGAAAATAAGGAGGTCTATGTTTTCCGTTATGTCACCGAAGGTACATTTGATGCCTACTCATGGCAGCTTATCGAAAATAAGCAAAAATTCATCGGACAGATTATGACCTCAAAATCTCCGGCTCGCAGCTGCAATGATATGGACGAGGCTGCACTGTCCTACGCCGAGGTAAAGGCATTGGCGGCTGGCAATCCGCTTATCAAGGAAAAGATGGACTTGGACGTGCAGTTGACCCGTCTTAAAACACTGAAAGCTGCCCATGACAGCCAGCGTTATGAACTGGAAAATAAAATTGCCATCGGCTTCCCGGCTGAAATCCGAAAATGCAAAGAACAGATTGAAAATGCCACGGTAGACGCCGCCACCGTAAAGGAACACTCCGTAGTGGATGCGGACGGCAAAGATGTTTTCTGTATCCAGTTGGAAAAGAAAGTTTACTACGAAAAAGAACCTGCGGGAAAAGCCCTGTTAGGTCTGCTGGGCTTGGCACTGAATAGCGAAAAGCCCGTACCTATCGGGTATTTCAAGGGTATGGAACTGCAAATCCAACATCTACCTTTTGGCAACGAGTACCATGCAAGATTGGCTGGCTCTGGTACATATAGCACTCAGCTGGGAGCTGATGTGCTAGGCAATCTGACACGCCTTTCCAATTTGGCAAATGGTATTGAACCGAGCATTGAAAAGACCCGCAATATGCAAATCCAGTTGGAACAGCAGCTTGCCAGCGCCGAGGAAGAAGTCAAGCGGCCATTTCCACAGGCAACGGAACTGACTGAAAAGAGTAAGCGTCTTGCGGTGCTGGAGGGACTGCTGAACATGAACGACAAAGACATTGTGACCGACACCGAGCCGGAACAACAGTGTCAGACCGGCAATCGACAGCGTGGACAGGAGGAACGATAAATTTTATGATTAAAGGCAGAAAGACCAATCGTATACGCGACCACCCCAAGGATGAAAGGAGTAGTTTTTATGAAAAAATCTATTGTTGCATTGGGCATGGTATTGGCGCTGTCCGGGTGTGCAGCGGCAGCGGATGAAACTCTTGCGGCTGAACCGGCTGCACTGGTGGAAATCTCACCGGCCACCGAAGAAACTGCGCAGCCGGTGGAAGCTGCTGCAACCGCCGAACCTGCGCAGACTGCAACCCCTGCGCCGACACCCGAACCGACACAGGCCCCCACGCCCGCGCCGACAGCAGAGCCTACGGCAGTCCCCACCGCAGAACCCACGCAAGCCCCGGTGGAGGAAACCGTAGCCACCACTCCGGCACAGGTTAGTATGAGTTATGGTGCGGTGCCGTTCGAGCTTGCAGCCGGTACGGAGCAATGGTGGAGCATCGACAGCAGCGACAGCGCATACTGGGCCGTGCAGGAGAACATCAACGCCATCCGTGCGGCGGCGGGACTTTCCCCGCTGGCAATGGACGGCGGGCTGAGCGCGGCGGCAGATGCCCGCTGCGAGAGCTTTGTCGCAGGCGGTGCGTTCGACCACAGCGGCATGACCACCCGAAGCGAAATCTGCGCAGCCGGTCCTATCGGCTCGGCCAGCAGCGTATGCAGCTATTGGCAGAACAGTCCTGCCCACTATGCCAACATCACCAACGCCAGCTTTACGAGCATGGGTGTCGGCTGTTGGTTCTGTCAGACGGCAGAGGGGCAGTATACTTATTGGACTGTTACGTTCAACTAAGACTCCTACTTGTTTTCATACAGAAATTATGATATAATTTCTGTATGAAAGAGAGGTGCTATCTATGCCGAACATTCGTTCCAGCGCAGATTTGAGAAACAACTACAATGACATTTCCTCTTACTGCCATGCCTACAACGAGCCGGTCTTTATTACCAAAAACGGTAAGGGCGACCTTGCCGTTATGAGCATGGAAACCTACGAGGAAATGGCGGGCCGCATTGAACTGTACAGCAAGCTGCAAGAGGGCCTTGCCGACATTGACGCTGGGAACACACGCCCCTTTGCCGATGTTATGGCTGATTTGCGCCACCGCAGGGAGCGCAGATGAAATACAACATTCATGTAACCCAAGCCGCCGAGCGCGATATGGCGAACGCCTACGACTATATCGACCTTGTACTGAAAAATCCAACTGCCGCCGACAAGCTGTTGGATGTGGCCGACGAAAAAATCGGAGCACTGGCAGAATTCCCGCACAAATTTGAAGTCGTTTCCGACAAACTGCTTTCCTTATGGGGAATCCGCTTCACCATCGTTATGAATTACCTTGCGTTTTACACGGTGGACGATGCCACGCAAACGGTGCATATCGTGCGGTTTCTCTACGGCAAAAGCAACTGGATCACCATTCTGAAAACTGGTGCAGCAAACGGAAGTTTGCCGGTGTTCTCATAACCGAATATTTTATCTGGGCGCTCACTTTTGTGGGCGCTTTTTCTATTGGAGGAAAACATGATTTATGACGAACTTATTGAAGAATTAGCGTTGACCCTGCTTACAAAGGCAAGGTATGAGGGCTGTATTAGCGTTATAGACGGTTTCTCACAGTGCGAGGAGGATAAAACTCGCATAGAGTATCCTATTGACGGTGTTATGCGCATCATGCCGGTGGGCAGCGAAATCTGGCCGGAAGAGTGCGAACCGTTACTGAAAAAAATCGGTGCTGAAACGATTGGAGACGTTGCCGATTATCTAAACAAAAGCAAATCCGAAAATTCAAGTGCCGATGATGTTCTTTTTACTGCGTTGCTCAAAATCTGCTATGAGAATATGGACATGGACGGCAAGATGGTATTTTGGGAAGATATGCTTGAAAACAACTCCTTGGAATGGAGAGATGTTGAATGATTTGCATACACGAAGTGATTTGTTCAGTATGCAGTCGTAATTTTTGTGGGATCTTATCTGCTTCGGAGGATTTTATGACGCACGATGAAATGATGAGTCTGTTAGCCAACACATTGGCAGATGCAGCCGGACACGCTGGCTGTTTACCTATTTTGGACTGTTTCAGCCCTCATCCGGGAGAGGAAGTAACCGTAAGCATTCCTATGTGTGACGACACGGTGGATATTGTGCTGGAAGATCTCGATTTTCCGCACGAGTGGGAAGAATTGTTGGAGAACAGCGGTGCAGATACTATGGGCGACCTTGTTGATTACCTGTGCTATTGTTCGCAAAACAATATTTCTCTTGCCATTTCCCCTGAAGATGAGGAAAAGCTGTATGCAACGCTGATTGATGTTTGCTATGAAAATATGTCTTATGACAGGCAGGTCGATTTTTGGCGTCATGTGCTGGAAACCAATTCTTTGGTGTGCGAGGCAAAAGAATGACCCTGCAGGAGCAGCTCTGCGAAAAAATGCGGGTGGAGCAGAGCGCCTATTGCCTATGGCTGACCGCACAGCCGCCAGAAGAAATTCTACATCACGCCTACGAGTACAGCGTCCGTGAGGACATTATTCTTGCAACGGAAGAAGTGAACCTCACCCCTGCACAGGTGCGGGCGCTGCTGAAATCTCCCGTGCCGCTGGTGGATGTGTATAAGGATTTTTCTAAGCTGGAAACCGATTATATGAGCATTGTGGCTCAGTGCGTGGAAGACCGTGCAGATGACTTGCTGAAAAAGGAGCAGCAGCAGAACCCACCCAAAGTATATCGACAGTCCGTCACTTATGCCCGCGAACACGGCGAATTGCAGCAGTACCATGCGTCTTGCCACTTGAATGAAAGGTGTCGGGACGAGATTGACGCAGCGCTTGCACAGCGCTTTGATGGTATGCGGCTGGGCGCTGGCGCTGTTGAACAGGTAGTGGCGGAATATGGTTTGGAGCGCACAAAATATGTGTTGGCAGCGGCCATTCAAACCCGTGATGGAGATGGTCGCATTTCGCTCATAAATAGAAAATGGGCAGATTCCATTCGCACGATCAAAGATATGGATCGCCGTGGATTTGACCGTTCCTGTTACTACGCTGACCTACAAGCGCATACCTGCCTATTGGACGGTTTTGTAAGCCAAGTGCGAAAATTTGAAAAAGCAAAAGGCCAGCCCGCCCAAGATACCCCCGAAAGATAACCGCAGCGTCTGCATTTTGCAGGCGCTTTTTTTCGTGAAAAAATCTCTGTTTTGAAAGGATTTCACAATGAAAGAAACACATTATAAATTGAAGCAACGCGTTACCGCGCTGTTTGCGGCGGCGGTAATGCTCTGCTCCATGCTGCCCGGTGCGGCGTTTGCGGAGGAACCCACACCGCAGCCCACCGAGGAAACCGTGCAGATGGAGCAGCAGACCGAGCCGTCTGAAACAGACAACGGCCAGACCGACGAGAGCAGCCCCGACCCCGGTGAGGATGTAACCGAAGCTACCCCGGAAACGGCAGAAGAGCAGCCCGCTGAAGAAGAAATCTCTGCTGCCGTTGTCGGCGCGGAACTGTACACTGACTTGCCCGATACACCCATTGGTTCCTACATCGGCAGCGAGGGTTTGCCGGTTGCCACTGGTGAAACTAAAATCGGTATTTCCGAGTGGCCCGAAAGCCAACTGGAAGAAACCAGCGACAGCTATCTGACCGCCGCTGCACTGGACAATGACGGTCTTACCATGGCAGCGCCCCTGTTGGACGGCGCAGACTATGCCATTGTTCCCATTATGGCGCAGGTCGAATATCCCGCAGACGGCAGCAGCACCGACATGATCCTGCCGGATGGCGTGACCTTGCTGGACTTTTACGGCGAACCCGCCACTGATGCCGATGCCTTGCTGCACAATAGCTACCATGAAACCTCTGCCGCCGTCATGGGCGTATATGTACAGGCCGCTGCCGATTTTAACGCACAGCTTGTCTACACCGGCTCGGACGGCAGCACGCAGACTAAAACGCTGTATGTCACCATTGACCGTGAACACACGGTGGCATCTCCGTTTGCTGATGCCGGTATTGCTGCCTACGGCGAACGCCCTATCCCCGACGTAACAAGTGGCAAGATCACCAAGGTTGCCAAGGTCAACGGCACTTGGCTGATCTGGTTCAACGGCGAACCCGCCTACTGCTGCACCCCCGGCGCAGACGGCCAGCCCAAGAACTGTCCAACGTACACTTATGTCAATACTTCTATGGTTGGCGCAGACCAGTATGTACCCGGCGACCACTATGGCAACCAGTACAGAATCTGGGGCGGTTTGACCCAGCTTTCGCTCGGTATGCAGGAGCTCCCTCCGGTTGCACTCTCCGCAGAAGCGCCGAGTTTGCTGGATTCCTGCCGCACGATCTATACAGATGCGCAGATGCGGATTATCGAGAATTACCCCGACAGCACCGCCGCTAAAATTCTTATGGAATCCGCACAGGCGCTGTTGGAGGGCACAGACGCCTACGCATCCGCCCGTGGCTACTACACCTATATCTATCAGCCAGGCCGCGCGGGCTGGCAGACTGTGGCTGTGATTGGCCCCGAAATCTCCGATGACGAACCGAATCCCAAACCCATCGTGCAGGAAATTTACGCCAACTGGGAAGCCCCTGCGCAGACCGCAAGCGGCAGCTTTGATTTTGACTACGGCATCATCACCGACAAGGTGCAGCTTAAAACCAATGAAAAGGTGGACGGCGCGACCATCGAGATTGAACCCATCACCAAAAGCGGTACTATTGACGGCGGCACATGGAATATTTCTCCCGCAGATAAACAGACCGTCACCACTGCTGGCCATACCAACGATGACAATTTTCAAAACAATGGCGGTGCTGCATCTGCAAGTTGGACGCTGCACTACTCCGTAAGCAAAACCACCGACAGCCGCAACGGACGAGTAGGCCCCTACACCACGCAGGACGAAGCCGATGCAGCCGCCGACAGCGCCCGCGATGCTGCGATTGCCGAGTTGCAGGGCGAGGCCCAGCGCATGGTGGACAATGCGGTTGCATCTGCAAAGGCAGAACTGGCGAACGTCAAATTCCGCTATGAGGAAGTGGGTGTTCCATACGGTTTTGCAATGTATTGGGGCAGCAACGGCAGCAACCAGACCATTTCTGTACTGGCCAATTCAAACAATGCCTATCTGATGAAAAACGATGAATGGTCCTTGCAGGTCAACATCAAGAAAACCGACAGCGAAACCGGCAATCAGATTGCTGCCGACGCGCAATATGAGATTTTCCAGTGGGATACTGTAACAGGCAAATACCAGCCCACCGGCGGTTACAACACTTACAGTGTGCAGCGCCAAGGCGATGGCACTTATGCGGTCATCAACAGTGCAGCCTATGCGACCACGGATTCCATGCGGCATACCCTTTACTACACCCAGCGTAATACGGGCAAGTTTATCATCGTGGAAAGCAAAGCGCCCACAGGTTATTTTGGCGATTGGACAGACATCGACCACCCCGGCATGGCCAACACTCCGCTGGGCAAGCGCGGTTACTATATCGAAATCACCGAGGACAGCGACAATTCTGTAATCTGGCTGGACAACGCTGACTATAATGCCGATATTGCCGCTACCGACAAAGGCGGCACCAAACTTGTCACCAGTACAGGCGTAGAAACCACCGTTACCATTTACGACACTGCCAAGGATCCCCGCCGTACTTATAACACCGACAATAGCGGCAAGGCGGCCAATGAGGACAGCTACACAATCACGCCCACAGACGGCGTTATGAAAAATGACCGCACCTTGGGCGAAATCAGCATCTCCAAGGTTGACCTTGATGCCGTGCGGTATGTGGGCGGCAGCACCGCCCACGGCACAGCCCTTGCCAGCGGGCAAGCTCACGGCGATGCCGCGCTGGACGGCGCGGTGTACGACCTTTACGCCGCCGAAGATATTACGCACCCCGATGGCGTGACCGGCGTAGTGGACTACTCCAAAATCGTGGATGCAGACGGCAATCCCATCTGGCACACCACAATCCGCGACAACAGCGGGCAGTGGGTGTCTGATTATTTACCCGTTCTGAAAAAAGACCACCTTGTAGCCAGCGCTAAAATCGAGAATGGCTGGCTGTGCTTCAGCAATTTGTACCTCGGCAAATATTATGTCGTAGAGCGCTCCACCGGCGTGGTTATCCCGCTGCGTGACGGCGCTCTTGTTGTTTCCAGCACCTATCCCACCGTGGACAGCCGCACCAAGGCAGCCACCGGGCAGACCGCCGCGCTTGCCAAGAACGGCAGCGGGCAGTACACGGATTGGGTGTACAAGAACCAGTTTTCTACAGTCTCTAAAGGTAAAGCGTTGGATGGCTCTTGGACTTACGATGCCTATTACCTGTCCTTTGCAGACGGCTATCTTGTCGATGAGCATAACTACTACATCACGCCTGCCTATTCTGATGAGGGTTGGTATGTAGAAAAGACCACCTTTGCCGATAACCGACAGGCAGCCGGTGAACAGATCGACAAGACCAGCTACAGCGCCAATTACCACATCCATGCGGACAATGCGCTGGCCGAGAGCCAAGACCAAGCGGCAAAAGGCAATGTAGAAATCAGCAAAATCGTATCCTCCAGCGGCCAAAGCAACGGACTGGAACTGGAGGGCGCAGGCTTTACATTCTTCCTTGTGTCCGACCTGTCCAAACTGAAGCAGTTTGAGCAGACCCGCAGCGGCAGCTACACCCTGCAAAGCATTTTGGATGCCTACATTGATAAGACCTACGATAACGAGCATCCGAAGTGGGATTTTTCTGCGGAAACGCAGGCCATCGCAAAGACCTATGAGGTCAACGCTGACGAAATTGCCGCCTACAACAAAACTCTGACGGCGGCAGGTGAGAACAAGAATGGCAAGGGCAACGGCTGGCAGCCCACCGGCAGCGCCAACGAATACCAGCTTGCCGAGATTTTCAGCAATGACACCGGGAATATTCGTGTGCAGGGCTTGCCCTATGGCACTTATCTGGTCGTGGAAACCACCGTACCGCACGACCTGTTCCAAGCTGAGCCTTTTATTGTCACCGTTGACCCCGAACAGGATAACAACCCGTGGGGCGCTATGGCCACCCCCAAGGACAGCGTAATGACAGGCTCTGACAGTTATCAGAAATTCACCGTACTGGACGAGGAAATCGAAGTTTATCTCCGCATCACCAAAGTTGACGAGGAAACCGGCAAACCGGTACTGCTGCCCGACACCGCTTTCCAAATCTATTGGCTGGACGAGCAGGGGCATTACCGTTATGACAGCAACGGCAACCCGAAACTCGTCACGATGACCGATACCGTCAACGGCCATCTGACAAAAGATGTAGACACTTTCTACACCAACAGCGAGGGCATCTTGACGCTGCCTGAAAAATTGCCGCTGGGTAAATATCGCATTGTGGAAGTCACCGGCCCGAACGGATTCTACAACGAATGGCTGGATTCTGCCGGATATGAAAACGGCATTTTGACCGACGATGCAGATGGCATCTACTATGTGGATTTTGAAATCACCACAGACCGCATTTATGCAGCCACCGGCGATAAAAACGAGAACGGCATGGATACCCTTGTGATTGGTGAAAACTACTCTAACCATGAGACGCTGGGCAAATTGACGATCCGCAAAACAGGCGAGGTCTTAGCTGGCTGGAAAACAGAAGCTGGCGCACTTGACCCGTGGATGACCGGCGAGGCCGAGGACGGCAATTTTGTGTATGAAACCCGCCCGCTGGCCGGTGCGGAATACACCATCACCGCCGCCGAGGATATTTATACGCAGGATCGGCAGACCGACAATTATGGCAACCGCACGCTCTGGTATGCCAAGGGCGATGTAGTCGCCGTAGTCACTACCGGCAACGGCAGCGCGGATATTGCCACCTTTGCCCCGGCCCGCACTAAGGCCACCTACGATTTCCTGTCTGTAATCCATGACGGCACGATTGGCGAAGTCAGCGTGACCCTGCCGCTGGGCAGCTACCATATCGAGGAAACCAAACCGCCTTACGGCTATGTCGGCACTTCTGACAGCTATGATGTCACTTTCGTTTGGGATGCCCAGTTGAACGATGTGGTTATGGCCACGAGCATTGCCAAATATGATGGCGCTGCATCTTCTCAGAGTTTTGAGGTCGTGCGCAGCAAGGATGCCAACGCCGATTTCATCGAGCAGCAGACCTTGAAATTCTACAATGACCGCGAAAAAGCCAAAGTCGGCGTTTACAAGGTTGACCGCGAAACCGGCAAATACCTTGCCGGTGCAGTATTCAACCTGTACACGGCTGATGATATTTACAGCGTTGACGGCAAACTGCTGTTTGCAGCGGGCGAACTGGTCGCCACCAGCCCCGAAACCGGCGCAGACGGCTACACCTATTTTGACTGCGATATTCCCATTCGCGGCGAGTATTACGGCAGCAGCATCCGCAAGGACGCCACCACCAACAGCGGTAATTACATCGTCAAGGAACTCCGCGCCCCTCTCGGCTATTATGTCAACGAGGAGCCGATGGAGGTTACTTTCACCTATGACGGACAAGCTATTATGGTGCTGGATAACACTTGTTCCAATAAGCCTACGGAAATGTGGGTAAGCAAGCGCGACCTTACCAACGATGAAGAACTGCCCGGCGCTACACTTGCTATCAAGGACATGGATGGCAACATCGTAACCACATGGGTGTCCACCGATGAACCGCATCGCGTGACCGGGCTGCATTTCGGTGAATCTTACACACTGACGGAGATCCGCGCCGCCGATGGGTACGCACTGGCCGATAATATTACGTTCCGCCTGATTCAGAAAACTGACGAGGGCGGCAATCCTTTGGAGGAGTGCGAAGTTTACTATCTGACCACCAAGAACATTTTGTTCTGGAAGTGGGATGACTGGAGACTGCTGGACGATGCCACCGTTATTATGCGGGATGATATTACCAAGGTGCAGATTTCCAAGAAAGACCTTACCACCAAGGAAGAACTTCCCGGCGCAGAACTTACGCTTACCGATGAAAAAGGCAACGAAATTGACCGCTGGGTTTCTACCGATGCACCGCACTACATGGAAAGGCTGCCTGCTGGCAAGTATACTTTGACCGAGGTGACTGCCCCGGACGGTTATGCCATTGCGGAGCGCATGGAGTTTGAGGTGCTGCCCAACGGTGAGGTGCAGACCTTTGAAATGTTTGATGATACCATCAAGGTAAAAATTTCCAAGGTAGACATCACCACCAACGAAGAACTTCCCGGCGCAGAACTGGTTATCAAGGACAAGGACGGCACCGAGATTGAACGTTGGATTTCCACAAACGGACCACATTATGTGGAAAAGATGCCAGCAGGAGATTATACACTGACGGAAATCACCGCACCCAACGGCTACAAGGTTGCAGAAAGTATCGACTTTACCGTTCTGCCCACCGGCGAGATTCAGACCGTGGTAATGAAAGATGCTCGCGAGAACACCCCGACACCTACCCCCGACAACACGCCGACCCCGAACCATACCCCGCAGCCAACGCCGAACACGACCCCAGCGCCCGCTGCACCCACTGCACCCCCCACGCCGCTGCTGACGATTCCTAAGACCGGCGATAATTCTCCGCTGGGGTTGCTGCTGGCGATTGCGGGAATCTCTCTTGTAGGGTTGGCAATTTTGATCTATAAGAGTGCCCGCAGCAAGGAATTGGCTCCCCGCACCGATGAGGATAATGACACCGAGGAATAAGCAAAAATGAAGTACACTTATCAGACGGACGGTCCACGCGGACCGCCCGCTTTTTATTGGAGAAAAAACATGAAACATATTTTAAGTTGCAGTTTCGGAAAAGACAGTATCGCCACCGCGCTGCTGGCCTTGCAGCATGGTGAACCGCTGGACGAACTTGTGTATTGCGAGGTCATGTTCAGCGAGGAAATATCCGGCGAGCTGCCCGAACACAACCGATTTATCCACGAAACGGCAATCCCGTATTTTGAACAGCGCGGCATCCCAACACGGGTTTTGCGCTCCGAAAAGACCTATCTATCCTGCTTTTACCATGTTGTCACACGAGGAAAAACCAAGGGGATGCTTTCGGGATTCCCTCTGAGTGGGCGCTGTACAATTCAGCGGGATTGCAAGCTGCCGCCGATCAAGGCATATCAGAAGGCATTGCCCCCGGACACGGTGCAGTACATCGGCATCGCCGCAGATGAACCCAAGCGACTGGCACGATTAAAGCCCGGTCAGATTTCTTTGCTGGACAAGTACCATGTGGCCGAACCCGAAGCGAGGTCTATGTGCGCAGCTGAGGAGCTGCTGTCCCCACTGTATGACTTCACTAAACGCGGGGGTTGTTGGTTTTGCCCGAACGCGTCAATCAGCGAACTGCGGCATCTCTACAGATACCACCCCGAACTCTGGCAGCTTTTGCTTGAATTACAGGACGTGCCGAATAAACCCACCGAACGTTTTAGTTGGCGGCGAACTTTTCGTGAGATAGACGAACGCTTTCGGCAGGAGGGCGAACAACTAAGTTTTTATGAGGAACGGTGAACAATGGACGAACAGAAAAGACTCCGCGCGTGGGTGTACGCGCGTATTCCCGGTGACTATGACGGCACAATGAACAGCTATAAAGTTTGCTCAATGCAGGCTCTGCATGACGGCTGTGATATTGTCGGTGGAAGCATTGACGAGCGCGGCGGCTGGCTGCTGCGTCCCGGCTACCGCGATATGATGCAGCAGATTAAGGGTGGAAAAGTTGACCGCGTTTACATCTGCCGTATGCGGCAGATCAGCGGCAAGGAGCGCCACTTGTACTCCTTTTTCAAGCGGCTCATGCAGCACGGTGTACAGGTCACGGCGATGGAATACAGCCTGCGTGACCGGGTTAATATGTTTCGGCTGGCTCGTCGTGTCGAACGTTATGCGACCCGAAAGAGGCGGCAACTGCCGTGGTGATTTTCAGCAGGCGGCGTACTGTGCCTATGGCACAGTACGAGCAAGCATGTCATTTTGCTGTCATGACAGCAAAACGACCACTTGTTAGGGGCCCCCCTAAGACCCCGTGGACTTTGCCGCCGTATTTTACAAAAAAGGAGGTGCGCGATTATCACAAAACGAAAAAAGCAGTTGACTGTCCGTTTCACGGAGGAAGAATATGCAGCCTTAAAAGGAAAGTGCGAAATTGCGGGCATGAAAATGGAGCCGTTTGTTCGTGCGCTGGTGGAGGGGTGCAGAATCAAACCCGCACCACCCAACAGCTACAACAAGCTGCGCCAGCAGTTGGCGGCCATCGGCAACAATTTGAATCAGTTGACCCACATTGCAAATGCGACAGGCCGAGTAAGTGCTTCACAGTTGGACAGAGCGCAAAGCCTACTGGAAGATATGTGGCGCTGTGTGAGGGATAGTCTTTGATATGGCATATACCAAAATTATCAAGGTGAAGTCGAACTTGAATCTGTGTTTAGACTACACAAGCAATCCAAAGAAAACAGAGCGCCGAAGTGCAGAGGACTTAAACAGGCTGCTTAGTTACACCCAAAGCAATGATAAAACCGAACACCAATTATATGTAAGCGGATTTAACTGCATACCGCAAAACGCCTATGAAATTATGATGGAAACCAAACAGCGCTGGCGCAAGCCTGTAAAAGACGGCAACATTTTGGCCTATCATATTATTCAAAGTTTTCTCCCGGTGAAGCCACGCCCGACCAAGTGCACCAAATCGGCTGCGAGTTTGCGCAACGCTTTCTCGCAGATCGGTTTGAATGTACTGTGTCAACTCACCTTGACCGAGGGCATCTGCATAATCATATAGTTGTTAATTCTGTGTCCTATGCTGACGGCAAAATGTTCCGAAGCGATTTCAATACCTATTATAAAGGTATCCGCGAAACTTCCGATGAACTTTGCAGAGAGAATCGGCTGTCCGTCATCGAAACGGACGGCAAGGGAAAATCTTATGACGAGTGGCTAAGCGGTCAGACCGGCAAGCCTACCATTCGTGGTATGGTACGCAAAGATGTGGAACAGGCTATTGCTGCCGCCGACAGCTTTGATGGCTTTATCACGGAATTGCAGAACATGGGCTACACGGTCAAATATGGCCCGCGTGTGGAACACATGGCTGTGCGCCATAAAGACGCCCAGCGAAATATCCGCATTGACCGGCTCGACCCGCGCTTTTCTGAAACAGCGCTGCGGGAGTACTACCATAAACTGCACCGTATGCCCACCGAAATGCAGCAAGAATACCGGCAGGAAAACGCCCCGGCAAAACCGAAATGGCAGCCCACAGAATTACAGCCCACTGTGCAGCGGGCGAGGTATCGCGGCAAGCTGCCGCGCCGGTATCCGAAGGTATCCGGCTTTATGGCTTGCTACTATCACTACTGCGCCCTGCTGCGGAAAGCCTACCACGGCAAGGCAACAAAGCGCTGCTACTTTTTGCTGCGTGAGGATTTTCTGCTGTTCAGCCGATACCAGCAGCAGACGAAATTCCTATGGGAAAACCATATTGAAACTATGGATGAACTGCTGGCCTACAAGGAAAATGCAGAAGTCCAAATCCAACAGCTTGCCCGCCAGCGCAAAGTTCTGTATCGCCAAAAACGTGAGCCGGAACGTGCCGCGCGGGAAGAAAAAATCAAATCACTGACCCAGCAAATGAAAGCCCTGCGCCATGAGGTTTACATCTGTTCCGACATCGAAACAGATGCTGCCGAGGTGCAGGAAAAACTACGGCAAGCAGAACTTGCCGCACAGGAAGAACGAAATGAGGTGAAACAAGATGAACAACGGAGGCGAAGCAGCCGATCAGATGGTGCGGGAAGCCTTACAGGTTACCGAAGTAGCCATTAAGCTGTCTGCGCTGGGTATTAAAAATGCACTGGCCTTATCGCTGGCCTATGCCAAGGAAAATCCTAAAGTGAAAGGCAAAACTAGCCTTGACCGTCTGTTGCGGGAGGGAAAGGAACTAAAAATTATTGCCCTGCAAAGCAAAGACGTGGGACAGTTTAAGGAATTGGCCAAGCAGTACGGCGTTTTATTCGCGGTCATCAAGGATAAGGCACAGAACGAAAAAGTTGACGTCATGTTCAAAGCCGAAGATGTCGCCAAACTGAACCGTATCTATGAGCAGCTTGGGTATGCCATTCCCAAGGTCACTACGGCAGACCGAAAAAAAGACCCAACCCGCCGTCAATCCGGCGACAGCTTGTTGACGCGCGGGAAGAATCCTTTGGATATTGACCCACGCCCATCTGTGCGAGCCACAATTATGGCACTGAAAAATGCAGCGCAGAAGGCAGAACAGGCGCAGGAAAAAGTGCAGGATATTACTGCGAAGGAGGAGCGATAAATGTACGAACAGCAATTGCCCATCGAGGAGTGGAAAGCCAAAAAGCAAGCCGAACTTAAAGAAACCATTGCGGCGCAAAAATCCGTATTGCAGGAAGTTGTGCAGGATGGCCAGCGCCTTGCCGACTATCTGTACGGCAGGGGGCGGCTTGGTAGTCATATCACATCCGGCAATGCAGCACTTGTGCTGCAAACCCTGCCGCAAGCGCGGGCCGTATTGACCGCCAAAGACTGGGATAAATTCGGGCGGCGCGTAAACAAAGGGGCAAAAGGCATCCCGCAGCTTGTGCGCGTCAATGGTTATTATAATGTCGGCTCAATTTTCGATGTGTCCATGACCTACGGCAATAAGCCGTATCCGATTCCTGAAATTAAGCCGGAGCAGATGGACAAGGCCATCAAGGAACTGGAGCGCCTTTCTCCGGTCAACATCATTTTTCAAAATGAGGGCGTTGTCGGGTACGATGCCGAGCAACACGTGATTGTGTTTCCAACGGCCATGCCGCAGTGTGAAGTGCTGGCTCGGCTGCCCGCCGAAATCGTCATTGCAACCGCAGAGCAGCACACGCCGGGTATCTCCCAAGCGCCTTATCTGCGAAAAACAGCAATGGCCGTTTCGGTGGAGTTTTGCGGGCGGTTTTCCCTGCCGATGCCCGATACCGCTGCCGCTACGCTGGACGGGATGGACACCCACATTCCACCCGGCGAGGAACGCAAAACACTGGAAGAAATTCGGGAACTGTCTGTGACTATTGGAGACACTGTGGAAAAGGCACTCGGTTTGCAGCGCGGCCAAAGCTCACCGCAGCGGGACGAGGCCCGCTAAACATCATGCGCCCGAATAAAGACCGCCGCACAGAAATTATTCTGTACGGGCTGTTGCTGATACCGCTGCTGTTTACTGCCGCAGCGCTGGCACAGGCAACTGAACAGGCGCAGGGGCTGGCAGAAATCACCGCAGTGTTGTCCGAAATTCTGCACACCCCATCCATGCTGCGCTGGTGCGCCAGCACTCCAAAATTTCTGCTGGCGGTGCTGGTGCTTTATCCGTTGGCCGCCTACTGCTATATGCTCGACCAAGCAGACCGCCACCCCGGCGCAGAGCACGGCACGGCCAAGTGGGGCAGCACCCACACACTTAACCTAAAATATCGGAACACAAAGCAACCGGCAGAAAACTACATCTTGACCGAGAATGTACGCTTCAGCACCGACAGCCACGCGCATAAACATAATCTCAACATTATCGTAATCGGCGGATCCGGCAGCGGCAAGACACGCTTTTATGTGAAGCCCAACGCGCTGCAACTAATTGGCTCTTATCTTTTTCTGGACCCCAAAGGGGAGTTGACACGCACCCTCGGCAGAATCATGGAAATGAAAGGTATCAGCGTGACAGTGCTTGACATTGTGCATTTTCAAGGCCATTACAATCCGATGGCCTATCTCGAAACCGATGAGGACGCCATCAAGCTGGCGTTCGCCATTGTCAACAACACCAAACCCAAGGATGCCCCCAGCGGCGGTGATAAGTTTTGGGATGATTCTTCTGTGCTGCTGATCTCTGCATTGATTCTCTATCTCATGTACGAAGCCCCTGCCAGTGAGCAGAATTTTTCCACATTGATGTATATGATTCTGAATTGCCAAGTCAGCGAAAATGAAATGGTCGAGAACCCCTTGATGATGCTGTTTGGAGAACTGGAGCGCCGCGACCCGCAGCACCCCGCTGTCCTGCAATTCAAGTCTTTTATGTTGGGTGCGAAAAAGACGCTGCAATCCATCTTGATTTCGGCAGCGGCAAACTTGTACATGTTCAACTCCCGCAAGTTTGCAGAAATGACTTCGCGCGATGAAATGTTCCTGCCGCGTATGGGGCTGGAGCAGCGGGCGCTGTTCATTGTGCTGCCCGACAATGACACAACTTTTAATTTCATCGCAACGATGCTTTACACGCAGCTTTTCGACCAACTTTTTCGTTTGGCCGATTCTACACCGGAATACAACGGTGCGCTGCCTGTTCATGTGCGGTTGATGATGGACGAGTTTGCAAATGTTGCCTTGCCCAAGAACTTCAAAAATATCTTGGCAGTGTGCCGCAGCCGAAATATCAGCTGCGACATTATTTTGCAGAACATTGCCCAGCTAAAAAGCCTGTTCAAAGACGATTGGGAAGGCATAATCGGAAACTGTGACACCCTGCTTTACCTCGGCGGTAACGAGTACGGTACATACGAGTATCTTTCCAAAATTCTCGGCAAGGAAACCGAACGCACCAAAAGCCAAAGCATTGGCAAAGGCAGCCGGGGCAGCAGCAGCGACAGCCTGCAAACGGCGGGCCGTGAACTGTGTATGCCCGATGAAATCCGCCGTATGCGTGACGATGAGTGCCTGCTGCTGATGCGCAGCGAGGACCCGGTCATCGACAAAAAGTATAATCTGCTTCATCACCCGAATGTAAAATATACACCCGATGCAGGAGGTGAGCCTTATGTAATGCCGCCCGACTATATGGGCGACGCCGTCACTATCACGATGGGTGCTGTTGCTGCCGCGACAGCACCCGAAATCACCGAAGAAATGTACGAACAGCTCGACTACTTAGAAAAACACCCGGAGGAAAATTATTATGAAAATGAAGAAAACTTCTCTCAATACGACCAAGGTGACTGACCGCAAAATCAAGCGCCTTTATCTTGTGGCGGCGACGGTGGTTGCCGCTGCTTTTGTTATGGCCATGCCTGCCTTTGCAGATGATCCGCTGACGACCATCAACAATCTGAGCGACTTTGTGTTCAGCGCCATCAAAGCCATCGGCGCGATCCTGCTGGGCTTCGGCATCGTGCAAATCGGCCTTGCCCTCAAAGGCCACGATGCCAGCCAGAGGGCGCAAGGATTTATGACGTTCTTCGGCGGCGTGGTCATTTACTTTGCAAAGGATATTCTTGATATGATTCTGTAAGCAATGCCGTCTCGTTGACTTTTATGCTAAATAAGCGTATAATATTTAGCGTAAAAGTCAATTCGAGAGAAGGTGTGTGCTATGGATTCTACAACGAAGATTATAGAGTTGGCTTCCCAAAATAATGGCATCGTAACTGCTGCTATGATTTCTTCTGCCGGAATATCACGCGGAAGTTTGAAATATTTGGCCGATACAGGCCGATTAGATCAGGTCTCCCGTGGGGTATATACCCTGCCGGAAGTTTGGGAGGATGAATTTGTATCCATTCAAGAGCGATATAAGCGTGGTGTATTTGCATTGGATACCGCACTGTTTCTGCATGATTTGACTGACAGGACACCACACAAGTTTCACATGGCATTTCCCTATGGATATAATACATCCAGTCCAAAAGCAGCGGGAATTTTATGCTCTTGCAAGAAAGAGCCTTATTACAGTCTTGGAATCGCGCTGGTTGACACCCCTGCCGGAAATACAGTCCGGGTCTACAATGCAGAAAAAACCCTATGTGAAATTCTAAAGCCCATCAGCCACACGGATATTCAAATCATTACAGATGCATTCAAGCGGTACGCTGGCCGTAAAGATAAGAACATTCCTTTGCTTTCGGAATATGCTCATCAACTACGCGTAGAAAAACGGCTGCGTCCTTATTTGGAGGTACTATTATGAAAAACGCTATGCAGCTGAAAGCGATTATGAAAAAACTGGCGAAAGAGAACCAGATTTCCGCACAGCTTGTTCTGCAAAATTATATGCTGGAACGATTCTTGGAGCGGGTATCATTATCCCCGTATCGGGATAATTACATTATCAAAGGTGGCTTTTTAATTTCCTCTATGGTGGGGCTGAACTCCAGAGCGACAATGGATATGGATGCAACCATAAAGGGTTATCCAGTTACGCAGGATGCCGTCCAAAAAATGATAGAGCAGATTCTCACCGTTCCTGTTGACGATGACATCACATTTACATTCAAAAGCATTGGTGAAATCCGGGAGGGTGATGAATATACTGGATACCGCGTAGCTTTGACAGCCGATTTTCCGCCTATGGCAGTTCCCTTAAAGCTGGACATTACTACTGGCGATAAAATCACACCACGCGAAATTCAATATGACTACAAGTTGATGCTGGAAGATCGTCATATTCAAGTTATGGCATACAATTTGGCCACCATTCTGGCGGAAAAGCTGGAGACTGTAATATCTCGCAGTGACCAGAATACCCGGCCAAGAGATTATTATGATGTCTATATCCTTACCAAACTGCAAGCAGAAAATATAGACTTTCCCGCTTTAGGGGCGGCACTGATGGCTACAGCCAGTAAGCGAGGCTCTGATTCGATTTTGCAAGATTATAGAGCAATTGTGGAAGCGGTGCGAAACAGCGAGATTATGCGTAGGCAATGGGATAATTACCGAAAAGATTTCGACTACGCTTCCACCATCAGCTTTGATGAAGTGTGTGATGCAGTTGCTTCTACAATGGACACCCTAATAACAAACAATTTTTTTAATTAAGCTATGCAGTCGGCAGAATTTCTGTCGGCTGTTTTCTTTTATCTGAAAGTGGGTGAAAACTTGAATCAAAACTGGATCGTCGAGAATCTAAACAATGCGTTCAGCACATGGAATGGAAAGCTGGGCGAGTTATGGGGGCTGGTGACAACCGGCCCCCAAACTTTTAAGGGCGGCGCAGTGTGGAGCGTGATGCAGACACTGCACAATGGTATGGTTGGCATTGGCTATGCACTGGTCGTGCTGTTCTTTGCTATATCGCTATGCAAAAACACAATGAATTTTCACGAGTTAAAACGCCCCGAAGCAGCCATCCACTACTTTCTCCGCTTTGTGGCGGCAAAAGCGCTTGTGGGATACGGCATGGACATTATGCTGAATGTGTTTTCCATCTGTAACGGCATCGTCACAGATATGGCCGACAGCATGGGCGGTATCTCAGAAGCTATGGTGTCGCTGCCCACAGAAATGCAAACGGCTATCGAAAATGTGGGATTTCTCGCCAGCATACCGCTATGGCTCGTAACGATTCTCGGCAGCTTGTTCATTACGGTGCTTTCCTTTGTAATGATCCTTACCGTGTATGGCCGCTTCTTCCGTTTGTATATGTACACAGCGCTGGCTCCGCTGCCGCTGGCGGCTTTTGCTGGGGAAAGCACACAATCCGTGGGCATATCGTTTTTGAAAAGTTATGTCGGCGTGTGCTTAGAGGGTGCGGTCATTGTACTGGCCTGCGTGATTTACTCAGCATTTGTCGGTACGCCGACTGTGACAGGCGGCGAGGCAACCACTATTGTGTGGAGTTATCTTGCAGAAACAGTTTTCAATATGCTCGTATTGGTTGGCCTTATCAAAGGCTCTGACCGAATTATCCATGAAATGATGGGGTTGTAATATGCAAATTCCGATAAATAAAGAAATCCGCCATTACCAAGAGGAAATCTTTTTGGGGCTGAATCTGCGGCAGATGATTTGCTCCGGCGCGGCCATTGCCGTGGCAGTTGCGGTCTATTTGGGGCTGACCCCGCTGTTGGGTCATGAAACGGCAGGCTGGGTCTGCATTGTGGCCGCTGCGCCGATTGCAGCAGCAGGATTTTTTACTTATGACTGTCTGACCTTTGAAAAATTCCTGCTTGTTGTAATAGACAGCACAATTATCCGTAACGACTGGCGGTTGTGGAAAACCGAAAACAAATATTGCAAAAAGAAAAAAGGTGATAAACATTGAGATTAAGTGAGTACGCATCTACGCGAAAAACACGCGGCAGCTATAAAATGCCGCGTTCGGTGCAGCAGAGCATCCCCGTCGACAGAATCTATGCAGACGGTGTTTGGCAATCGGGAAATGTGTTCAGCATGATGTGGCAAATCAGCGATATTAACTACGCCATGCAGAGTGACGCGGCCAAGCAGAATATTTTAACGCAACTTGGCACGGTCTACGCGGGCATCCCCGCTGACTGCTGGATGCAAGTCTGCATCGTCAGCCAGCGCATGGATGAAAAAGCCTTTGCCCGTGATGTGCTGTACCACCGCGAGAACGACGGCTTTGATGCCCTCCGCGCCGAGCGTAACCGCCAAATCAAGGCCAACGCCCGCGAAAATGGAAATGTGGTGCAGCATAAGTACATCATCGTGTCCACGAACAAACCCGGCGTAAAAGAGGCCCGCGAACGCTTTGTACAGGTGCAGGGGCATTTGCTGTCTGCATTTTCCGCCTTGGAATGTGCCGTCACGCCGCTGGACAACCGCGCACGGCTGGAGGTACTGCACAAGTTTTTCCGCATTTCCGAGGAGGGGCGTTTTAACTTCGACTTTGATAATTGTGCCAAACTGGGGCAGGACTTCCGCGATTCTATCGCCCCGGACTGCATCCGCTTTTGCAAAAAGCATATTGAAATCGAGGATTTTTATGCCAAGTGCATGACGATCAGCGAGTACCCGCAGCAGCTTGATGATAAGTTTATCTCAGCGCTGCTTCAACAAGTGCCGTACATTGTGCTGTCCATTGACATTGAACCGGTGGAAACTGAGGACGCTTTCAAAGAAATCGACAATGCGCAGATGAAAACGGATGCCGAAAAAGTCCGCTTCAACAAAAAATCCGTGGAGAATCTGGACTTTACTTCCTCCGTGCCGCAGCGAACGCAGGAGCAGGACCGCATCATTGCCAGCATCCGCAAGGAAATGACGGAGAACGACCAGCAGATGTTTTTGACCCTGCTCACCGTCACGTACTTTGCGGATACGCTGGAGGACCTTGTACTGGAAACCGATGCACTGAAAACTACGGCGGCAAACTATAATTGCAGATTCACGGAACTCTATTTTCAGCAGGAAAAAGCATTTAATACAGCTATGCCCTACGGTCTGCGGCGCATTGAAAGTGTGCGCACGATGCTGACGAAATCGCTGACAGCACTTGTACCGTTCAATACCCAAGAAATTCTCACACCGGGCGGCATTTGTTACGGCAGAAACGCCGTGACCGGCAATCTCATCATCGGGCTGCGCACTAGCCTTGTCAACGGCAATGCGATGGTTGTCGCCACCTCCGGCGGCGGTAAATCCATGTTTGTTAAGCTGGAAATTTTGATGCTGTATCTGCGGTTTACAAAAGCACGTTTCTATGTCGTAGATCCCGAAAATGAGTACGCGCCCCTCGTGCAGGAATTGGGTGGCGAGGTTGTGAATATCTCGGTGGACAGCGCTACGCACTTTAATCCGCTGGACTTCAAATACGATAAGGCAACGAAAATTCCTCCCCATGTTGCCAAGGCAGAATTTGTGTTGAGCCTGTGTGAGCAGATAATGGGCAAGGAGCATATTCTGGCCGGTGATAAAAGTCTGATTGATGATGCCCTTGAAAACATCTACAAACCCTTGATGGAATCCCACTATACCGTGCCATGCCCGACTATCAAGGACTTGTGGATGGCACTGAACAATCAGCGCGATAAACGGTCAAAGGAAATCGCGCTTGCATTGCGGATTTTCGCCACCGGCAGTATGCAAGCGTTCGCCCAGCCCACGAACGTGGATATGAGCAACCGCCTTATCTGCTTCAACATCCAGAGCTTGGGAGAACAGCTAAAGCCTGTTGCCATGCTGTCTATGCTGGAGTACATCAACACCGCTGTTATGAGCAACGAACGCAACGACCCCAAGGCCGCCACATGGGTGTACTTTGACGAAATCTATCTGCTGCTGCGCGATTCTTTGAGCGCCAATTTCCTGTACACAAGTTGGAAGCGGTTCAGAAAGTACAACGCCTACGCCACCGGCATCACGCAAAATGTGCAGGACTGCCTTACCAATGACACCGCCTATGCCATGCTGGCAAACTCCGAATTTGTGGTCATGCTGCGCCAAACCAAGGACATTGACAGCGTGGTGGAGTTGTACGGCCTGTCCGAGCCGCAGCGGAAATATTTGCTGTTGGCCCAACCCGGTGAGGGTATTATCAAAATGGGCAACAGCCTTATCCCATTCAACAACCCCCAACCCAAGGATACTAAGACTTACAAATTACTCACGACTAAACCCGGTGAAATGGAGTGAATCCTATGAGTGAAAATGAAATCCACGTGCTGTATGTACAGCCCGGTAAATACCCGGAGGAACGCACGATTCCCAACACATTAAGGGCATTGCAGGAGCTTGTCGGCGGTGATATTGAATGTTGCCGTCCGTGGAGAGATAGCGTTTGCGTTATCTGCAACGACTCCGGGAAGATTGACGGTTTGCCGCCTAACCGGCTTTACGGACATACAGATTTTCTTGCAGGTTCTTTTGTGGTCTGCGGCAATGGCGGAGAAGACTTTATCAGTTTGACTGATAGACAGGTTTTCTTATATGAAAGGCTGTATCATAACCCTGTTGTCTTTCTCCCCACGCCGCACGGCCTGTTGCCGATGAAATGCACTCCTGAACAGTACGAGCAATTCCAGCGCGATGGCAATAAGCTGAAAATCAAACCCATCGACCACGGAGAACGCTAAGAGCATGATTTTACACAAACAAAAGGCGGGGTGTCGCCCGCCTTAGAATCTCAAAAATATAACCTCATATATAAAGAAAGCAGGAGGACACCACCATGACCGAACCTAAGTTTATGACCCCTGCCCACCGTAGGGCATACTTAACCCACCTCAACCGCTGCAAGGCAATGGACAGCTACCACCGCGCACTGATTTACATCTTGACAGCAGTACCCGCACTTCGGAATAACATTGACGCTTGTTTCAATTTTGAAAAGGACGAAATCAAGCCGGAATCGCTGGCCGCAGGATGGCAGACCAACGGCACAACCAAGCTGACACGGTTTGCCTATAATCTTTGGAATGGATACGATGACAAATCCTGTACACCGTATGACCTGTTCGACTGCTCCTTTGCGCCGTATATGTACGAAGCCGTAAAACTGCGCTACCCGGAATATACGCGCCAGTTGGATGATGTGGTAATTGACAATGCCCGGAATTAAGGCAAAGCGCAAGCAGCTTGTGCGCAAAACACTTATGCGGGCCAAGGCGCAAGGTGAACGCACCGCCGAGCAGCGGCAGGAATCCCCCGAAGAATACGCACAAACCGAGGTGCAGCAGGGCATTTCCGATGTGGCTGCCCGTACAGGCAACACCGCCAAAAGCACCGCCCGCATGAGCTACCGCAAGTTTCGTGCAATGCAGGAGAAGCGGAAGAATCTCACCTTGCAGGGCAGCGCCCAATCTGCATCAAAGCCGACTGAAAAAGAGAAAGTCACTGTTCCCACGCAGACCGAGCGCAGGGAAATGTTCAAAAAGCAGCGTTTCCGGCAAAAGGCCATCGCAGCCAAAACACAAGCGCCGCAAGCCCCTGTGCCGTCATCGGCCACACCGGCACCGCCGCCCTGCCGAGTCCAAATGCAGCAGCGCTTAAAGCGGCAGCACCTGACCCGCGAGGCTGTGCGCCGCTATCTGCAAAAGCAGACGACTGCCACAGCGGCGGGCAATACCGCTCCCATCGTTACCCACGCACCCAAACTGCCCACAATCAGCAATAAACAAGCCGCGGTTGAAGCAATCAGCCGTGGCGTTCATTATATCGCAGCCAAAATCAAAGCCCTGCTCTCCCAAACTGTGCGGCGCGCCGCGCAATCGCTGCTGGCGCTGCTTGGCGCAGGCGGCGTGGTGTTGGTGCTGGCGATGGTCATTGGCGCAGCCGCAGCGGTGATCGGCTCGCCCATGGGCATCTTGTTTGCCGATGAATCCGGCGATCCCAACAGCATCCCTATTGCCGAAATCGTTGCCGACACTAACGCCGACTTTGGCGCGGCCATCAATGACATCGTATCCGCCCACCCGGAGTGCAGCGAAACCACCA
>ENA-UOJL01000945-UOJL01000945.1-human-gut-metagenome-genome-assembly--contig:-P47-NODE-945-length-35876-cov-12.210631_pt1 | contig 35876 bp, 28 predicted proteins | sample MGYA00242347_ERZ723894 | MGnify/ENA metagenome assembly ERZ723894
CATTTTTATTCATGAATAGAATTATTTATGTAAAAATATTAAAATAATTTAAAAAAACTGATTTATTTTTGAAAAATTGTGATAAAATTAAAATATACAACAAATATGTGCAATTTAGCAGTATTACGTCTGGGGAAATAAGGAGATGAAGGCGGCTGATTAAATTTGAGAATGATAAATTTATTTAGAATATAAAAATAACAGGGGGGCACCAATGCAGTTTCGTTGTTTAGAAAGCAGGGAATAAGAATTGAAAAAAGTGAAGATATGCGGATTATTTTAGTTGTTGGAAGAGTTATATGAGTGAAGAGGATAACCAGTTTTATTTTAATTCGAGCGATTATGAAGTTTGGATTGACTGGTAAGGTTTGGTTTAATAAAAGCGGTACGCGTGAACAACGCGTACCGCAGGATCGGTCGGTCAGAATATGGAGAATGGTTAATAAAGATGCGGATTAAAAAGATAAGTATAGTGATTTTACTGGTGTTGGCTGCGGGGCTGATGGCATGTTTAGCCTCGTGCAGCGGGGAAGCCCGTTTAGAAAAGCCGCAGTCGCTTCGAATAGAAGATGAGACGTTGCACTGGGATGCGGTTGAGAATGCGGAGGGATATATCGTAGAAGTGGATGGAAAGCAATACGAAACGAAAACCAATGCATTCAGTGTATTTACGATTGCGATTAATTCGCGTGAATATGCATTTCGCATACAGGCCTATGGCGATCTGCGCGGAGCATATGATAACTCGGAGTGGTCGGAGACATTGACATATATTCCTCAAATAGCGGAAGGATGGGGTTTTAGGCTGACGCAGGATGGAAGCGGATATGAGATAGGTGCCATTGATGCCGAACAGATCAAGGGAAAACTCGTTATTCCTCCTTCTTATAACGGGATACCTTTTACGTGCATCCGTTCGCAAGGTTTCATGGGGTGTAAAAACTTGACCGGAGTTCTGATCGCGGACAGTGTAAAGAGTATCGGAACAGAGGCTTTTGCTGGGTGCAGTTCTTTGGTTCGCGTCCGTTGTCCGCAAATAGCGGAAATGGGAAATTACGCTTTTGAGAATTGCGTGTCTTTGAGAATCATTCAGTTGCCGCAGAATATGGAAACACTTCCATTGTCAGTATTGAATGGGTGCTCGTCATTGAGTGAGCTGGATCTGCCGGAAGGTTTGAAGACGATATCACATTATGCGTTAGGTTTTTGTCCGTCATTGAAAGCAGTAAAAGTGCCCTCCACGGTAACGGAGATATCTCCGTTATTTGTCGGTGGAAGTACGGGGATAGAATCGCTTACGGTAGCGGAAGGGAATACAATATATCGCAGTGAGAACAACTGCGTGATCCGCATTGAAGACGATGAGCTGGTGGCGGGGTGTTGTGCAAGTACCATTCCTGAAACCGTGAAATCGATTGGTGGATATGCGTTTGCGTATTGTAAAGATCTGACGGAAATTACCATCCCCGGCAACGTTAAATCGATTGGGGAGGCGGCGTTTAGAGATTGCGAAGATCTTCGCACCGTAACCATAGAAGATGGAGTGGAAAAGCTCGGCGAAGAGAATTCAGAATATGGCATTTTCTATAATGCGGGCGTAGAAAGTATAGATATATCAGCGTCGGTAAATTATATAGCGGGCGGGATCACGGCGACGTGCCAATCGCTGAAGTCGCTGAAGGTAGACGAAACAAATCCTACATACCGCAGTGAAGGCAATTGTATCATCGGCAGAGGAGATACAGGAGACGTATTGGTGGCGGGCTGTGCCGCGAGTGTCATTCCGCAGGGGGTAACACAGATCGGGAACTATGCTTTTTGCGGTATTCCTGTAACGGAGATCCAAATTCCGGAAGGGGTAGAGACGATCGGAGAATATGCTTTTACACAAACGCTGCTCTCAAGTGTAAAATTTCCGTCAACGCTGAAAAAGATCGGATACGGTGCCTTTCAAAAATGCGGCAACCTTATATCAGTGGTATTTTCTGAGGGATTGGAAGAAATAGAGGGTCGTGCATTTGGTGAATGCGGAATGGCCTATCGCTTTATTGCAATCCCCAAGAGTGTAAAAATTATAGGTTGGTACGCATTTGATCAATGTATCGGGCTGACGGTGATCCTGCCTGCAAGCGTGGAAAAAGTGGGGGCGGGAGCTTTTCAAGAAGCAATCATTTACACTGATTCTCCGAAAGAAGTGCCCGCAGGCTGGTATCAAGGTGAGCCGGGAGCTTTGGGAATCGGAGACAACGGTAAATGGGGAATGACCTGCACTGTTGTGTATGACTGTGTGTTCGGATACGATGACGGAATTCCGTATGTAAAGACATTTACTCTGAAAAAAGAAGAAGGATGGGATGGTAAACTGCAACCGTCGAATGTGATGTTATTGGCTATTGGCGGACAGATTATAGCACCGCAGCGAGCCGGATATGTTTTTAAAGGTTGGGCTTTGGAAGAAAACGGCGAAATTGTATGCGGAGTGGAGGATCACATTCAAACGGTGGTATCCGGGGAAAAGTATTTTCTTCAGGTTACCTTGCAACTTGAATTTCTGACAGAGACAAAACACGGTACAGTGCTATATGCCGTGTGGGAAAAAGAATAGACTTGCAGTGTCTCTCTTTTTTAATGCAGCTTTGGAACGAAGTGCGGAAATATTCAAATGCCTTCTTCATAAATTAAGTTAAGGAAAAAGCGGCGCGTCGGAAATTTCCGACGCGCCGCTTTGCGCATGTTATAAAAAAGTTTTTTGAATTACTTGGACATACCTTCCTGTACGGCAACAGCGACAGCGACGGAAGCGCCGACCATCGGGTTGTTGCCCATACCGATCAGCCCCATCATTTCGACGTGTGCAGGAACGGAAGAAGAGCCTGCGAACTGAGCGTCGGAGTGCATACGGCCCATGGTATCGGTCATACCGTAGCTTGCAGGGCCGGCTGCCATGTTATCGGGGTGCAGAGTTCTGCCCGTGCCGCCGCCCGAAGCAACGGAGAAATATTTCTTGCCGTGTTCGACCGCCCATTTTTTATAGGTACCTGCAACGGGGTGCTGGAATCTGGTCGGGTTGGTGGAGTTACCGGTAATGGAAACGTCGACCTTTTCCATGATCATGATCGCAACGCCTTCGTTGACGTCGTCGGTACCATAGCAACGGACTTTTGCACGTTCACCGTCGGAATAAGCGGTTTCCTTGACGATGGTAACTTTGCCGGTATAGTAGTCGTACTTTGTCTGAACATAGGTAAATCCGTTGATACGCGAAATGATATACGCAGCGTCTTTGCCGAGACCGTTCAGGATCACGCGCAGGGGATTTTTACGCACTTTGTTTGCGTTTTTGGCGATACCGATCGCGCCTTCCGCAGCGGCGAAAGATTCGTGTCCTGCAAGGAAGCAGAAGCATTCGGTTTCTTCGCGCAGGAGCATGGCCGCAAGATTGCCGTGGCCGAGACCGACTTTACGCTGGTCGGCAACAGAACCGGGGATGCAGAAAGCCTGCAGTCCTTCGCCGATGGCTTCCGCCGCGTCAGCAGCTTTTTTGCAGCCCTTTTTGATGGCGATCGCTGCGCCGAGGGTGTAAGCCCAGCCCGCGTTTTCGAAAGCGATGGGCTGAACGCTCTTAACGATATCGTAAGCGTCGAAGCCTTTTTCGTTGCAGATGCGCTTTGCGTCTTCAAAATCCTTGATGCCGTACTTGTCCATTACGGGCTGAATCTGTTTAATTCTTCTCTCGTAACCTTCAAACGTGATACTCATAATTGCGCACCTCCTTACTGTTTGCGGGGATCGATGTATTTGACCGCCCCGTCGGCTTCGGTGAATCTGCCGTAATGGCCCTGCGCTTTTTTGAGCGCTTCGTTTGCGTCCATTCCGCTCTTGACGAAATCCATCATCTTACCGAAGTTTACGAACTCGTAACCGATCACTTCGCTGTTTTTGTCGAGTGCGAGACGCGTAACATAACCGTCGGTCATTTCGAGATAGCGTACGCCCTTTTCGGCAGTGGAATACATGGTTCCGACCTGCGAACGGTTGCCTTTGCCGAGGTCTTCCAGGCCTGCGCCGATAACGAGACCGTCATCGGAGAATGCGGACTGGCTTCTGCCGTAAACGATCTGCAGGAAGAGTTCACGCATAGCGGTGTTGATCGCGTCGCAGACAAGGTCTGTATTGAGCGCTTCCAAAATCGTCTTTTTGGGCAGGATCTCAGCCGCCATAGCAGCGGAGTGAGTCATGCCGGAGCAGCCGATCGTTTCGACGAGAGCTTCCTGAATGATGCCCTGTTTGATGTTGAGCGTCAGTTTGCAGGCACCCTGCTGAGGAGCGCACCAGCCGACGCCGTGGGTAAGTCCGGAAATGTCTTTGATCTCTTTTGCCTGGACCCATTTTCCTTCTTCGGGGATGGGAGCGGGACCGTGGTTGGGACCCTTGGCAACGCAAATCATTTCTTCAACTTCGCGAGAATATTGCATTTTACTTCCTCCGATATAATTTTTACATGATTGATTTCGGTTTTAACCGCCATAGATTATACCACAAGCGGTAAAAATTATCAATTCTTTCGGGGGAAGTAAAAAGGCGGGAATAAAAATTTTTTGGAAAACAGGTAAAAATACAGGTAAAAAGGCGGTCAGATGTTTACAAATTAATTGGAATATGTTAAAATAAGCCATACGAAAATACAGATACAAAAACGGAGAAACGGACATGTCAAAGAATGTAATGGACACTCTCAGGGAGAGAGGATTTATTAAACAGACGGTTTACGAAGAAGATCTTTACAAGATGCTGGGCAGTGAAAGCGTACCGTTTTATATAGGCTTTGACCCGACGGCGGATTCTTTGCATGTCGGGCATTTCATGCAGCTGATCGCGATGAAGCACATGCAGATGGCGGGACATAAGCCGATCGTTCTGATCGGCGGCGGTACGGGAATGATCGGCGATCCGTCGGGCAGGACAGACATGCGTTCGATGATGACGCGCGAGACGGTGGATTACCACTGCGAATGTTTCCGCAAACAGATGTCGCGGTTTATCGATTTCGGCGGCGAGAACGGCGCCATCATGGTCAACAATGCGGATTGGCTGGCAAATCTGAATTACATCGATTTCCTGCGTGAGATCGGGGTACATTTTTCCGTCAATAAAATGCTGACGGCGGAATGTTTCAAATCCCGTTATGAACGCGGGCTCTCTTTCCTGGAATTCAACTACATGCTGATGCAGGCATACGATTTTCTGGTATTGTACCGCAAATACGGCTGCCGTCTGGAACTGGGCGGCGACGACCAGTGGAGCAACATCCTGGCGGGGGCCGATCTGATCCGCCGCAAGGAACAGCAGCCCGCTTTTGCGATGACGTTTACCCTTTTGACGACGTCGGACGGGCGCAAAATGGGCAAGACGGCCAAAGGCGCGGTCTGGTTGGACGAGAACAAGACGAGCCCTTACGAATTTTATCAGTACTGGCGCAATACGGACGACGCGGACGTGGAAAAATGCCTCAAACTTCTCACGTTCCTGCCGCTCGAACAGATCGCGCAGCTGTGCGCTTACAAGGATGAACGGATCAACGCGGCAAAGGAAACGCTTGCGTACGAGCTGACCAAAATGGTGCACGGGGAAGAGAAAGCCAAAGATGCGCAGGCAAAAGCGAAGGCGGCGTTCGGCGGCGATACGGAGAATATGCCGCAGGCGGACATTCCTGCGGATACGGCGACGGTAGCGGACGTGCTTGTGGCGGCGAATGCGGCGAAATCCAAGAGCGAAGCGCGGCGGCTGATCGAAGGCGGCGGCGTGAAGATCGATGACGACAAGATCGAAGATGTAAACGCGGAGATCCCTGAACAGGCGAGAGCAAAGGGCGAATTTGTACTGCATAAGGGCAAGAAAGTTCATATAAAAATACGGCTTCAATGAGTTATCTTAGCGTATATTCGCCTTGCACATATGAAAAGGTGATCGAGAGATCGAGATTTATTGCAAATTGCGCGCATGCGGAATCGGAAGAGGAAGCGCGCGCATTTGTTGCAAAGATCCGTTCGGAACATTCTCTTGCAACACACAACTGTTTTGCGTTTATTGCGGACAGGAAGGGGAACCTGATGCGCTTTTCCGATGACGGAGAGCCGCAGGGCACGGCCGGCATGCCGATGCTGGAAGTTCTGAAAAATAAAAAATTGTACGAAACAGCCGTCGTTGTAACGCGCTATTTCGGCGGTATCAAGCTGGGGGCGGGCGGACTGGTGCGCGCCTATTCGGGAACGGTATCCGAGGCACTTTTGCAGGCGGATATCCGCGAATATACGTCCTGCCGCGAACTTTCTCTTACGGTTTCGTACGAAAACCTGGACGCACTGAAGAAATTTCTGGCTTCGCACGAGTGCACGGTCAAGGATACGTCCTATGCGGAAAATGTGCGGGTAACCGTTGCCGTAAAAGCGGAGGCAGAAGCAGGGTTTACGGACAGCCTGCACGATTATATGGCGGGGCGCGTAAAGACGGAACAAGGACAGGAATTTTTGTTTCCTTTTCCTGTCGTAGCAAAAGGGGAGTGAAGAGAATGATTGTCCGCTGTTATAAATGCGGCAAAGAATTTTCCGTGCGCGAAGGCGTCCGTTCGGACATTTGCCCTGCGTGCATGTCGTTTATCGACGTAAAAAAGGCGCAGGTGGAAATGCGCGGCGAAACGGCGCTTTCAAAACAGCAGCCTGAAAAATCGGAAGAATCTTGCGCGGCAAAAGACGGTATGAAAACGCAAACAGCTCGGCCGGCCGTTGATATTTACAGCAAGACGGCGCAAAGCAAGCCGGGCGTTTCTGCCGTAACGGAAAGATCTGAAAAATCGGAAAAAGGTGCGGAAGAAAAAGAAATTTCGGTGAGTGCGGGCAATACGGCTTCGGGGCGGAAACTGACCGCACGTATTTTACCCGTCGAAATAAAAGGTCGCGGACAGGAAAAGGCGAGCGTACAGCCCGAAAAAGAAAATGTTTTTGCGGTTCGCGCAACAACCGTTGCGCAGAAAGGAAAATCGGACAGTGCGGGAACAGATTTACGAGGTTTAAAACGCGCCGACGCGCAAAAAGAGGCGGCTGCGTATGAAGAACGACTGTCGCAGGCAGAAAAATTTTTGAGAGAAAACCGCTTTTCGGAAGCGCGGGAAGCATTTGAAGCGTGCCTGAAAGAAAGGGACGATTGGCGGGCTGATTTCGGGATCGTATTGTCGGCTACCCGCGGATTGTACGATCTGTCTTTCTTTTCCGAGGTTTCGGATCATGCGTCGCGCGCATTGGATGAAATGCCGCAAGAGGCAAAGGAAAAACTCGGCGAACATTACGTTCCGCAATTGCAGCGGATGAGAGAGGAAACGCAAAGAGCGTTGGATGCACGCAAAGACAGTCGGGCGGAAGAAGATACGCGCAAGACAAAGAAAAAGAGCGCTTTGGTTTTTCCGTTTGCGGTGATCGTGATCATCGCCGTATTTTTCGGGAATATTGTGATCAACGAGGAGTTCGGAAGCCCGGAAGTGGTGTTTTCCGTCTACGGCCCGATTCTGATCTTGCTGGTGGCGGCGGCTGTGTTCGCGATCGCCGCATATGCGGTGAAACAGTCCAAAGCCGCAAAGAAACGCGATAGCGAACTGAGTAAAATGCGGCAAAGTCGGAAAGAGGAATGCGAACGGCTGAAAGATAAATTGTTTACGATCGATTATCTGTGCGGCCGGTTTCAGAATTGAAAGTACATAGGATCGGAATTTTCGATCGATTCAATTTGAATTATCCGAATTATAAATTATTTACAAACGACGGATATTGTGATATAATGATTAAAAATAGCGAAAGCGGCAGCATTCGCGGTAAAAAGAAGGATACGGATATGAAATTCATCAAGGCGGAAAAGCTGAAAGAGAAACCTGCCGATCAGAGCAAACTCGGGTTCGGCAAGATCTTTACGGATTATATGATGACCATGCGTTATAAGAACGGCGCTTGGCAGGAACCGCAGATCGAGCCCTACGGTCCGGTGGAATTTGACCTCGCGACGACGGTCTTCCATTATGCGCAGGGTATTTTCGAAGGCTTAAAGGCTTTCAAAAACGAAAAGGGAGAGATCCGCGTATTCCGTCCGGAAGAAAATTTCAAGCGCATGAATCGTTCGGCGGAGCGTATGTGCATACCGCAGATCGATGAAAAACTTGTTCTGAACGGGCTGTTCGAACTTTTAAAGATCGAGCGCGACTGGATCCCGACGGCTCCGGGTACGGCGCTGTACATTCGTCCGAGCATCATTGCGACCAATGCGGCGCTGGGCGTGCATGCCAGCTCGGAATATCTGTTCTTTATCATCCTTTCGCCTGTGGGCAGTTATTACGCGCACGGGCTTGCACCTACGCGCCTTCTTGTGGAAGATTACTATACGCGCGCAACGGTCGGCGGAACAGGTGAAGCGAAATGTATCGCGAACTATGCGGTCAGCCTGAAAGCAGGGGAAGAAGCGGAAAAGAAGGGCTTTGACCAGGTGCTTTGGCTGGATGCAAACGAAAAGAAATATGTCGAAGAAGTCGGCTCGATGAATATGTTCTTTGTGATCGACGGGGAAGTCGTTACGCCTGCGTTGGTGGGGTCTATCCTGCCGGGGATCACGCGCAAGAGCAGCATCGAACTTTTGCGTGCGCACGGGTATAAAGTGAGCGAGCGGCGCGTATCCATAGACGAAGTGATCGAGGCGCAGAAAAACGGAAAATTGAACGAAGCGTTCGGTACGGGTACGGCGGCGGTGATCTCGACGGTCGGGATGATGGAATACAAGGGTGTGGATTATACGGTCAACGGCGGTGAAATGGGCAAGATCACAAAGTGGCTGTACGATACGATCACGGGCATTCAGACAGGTCGGCTGGAAGATAAATACGGTTGGGTCGTGAAACTGTGATGTTTGAGAAATTTTTCAAAAAAAAGCCCAACGAAAAAGCGATCCGCAAATTTTGGAAAGATTTTGAGGCACGGTCGGATCTGTATATGAATATTCTGGAAAACGAAACGGAAGACGGGGACGATTATCTTTGGATGATGTCTTTGATCAGGACGTCGTTGAAGCCCTGTGTTCTGGATACGACGGTCGGCTGTGATTTTCGCTTTGATCGGAACCGCGACCCCATGCGGTTTGTGTTTTTACACATGAACGACGCATACTTACGCGCGGTGGGCGAAAAAATGAAGGAATTGTATCCGCAGTCTCTGGCGGGAAAAATTGAATTTGCCGTCGAAGAATAGCGGCAGCGGGCGAGTCTTGTTTCCGCACCTGTTTTCAGGTGCGGAAATTTTAAAATTTACAGGAAAACGGGGGTACGTATGGCGCAAATAACGGCGATCACGCCGCAAGTCAAGGACAAAGAACGGGTCAATGTATACGTAGACGGCCGATTTTATTGCGGGATGCGTATGGAGACTGTGATGGCGAGCCGTCTGAAAGTGGGCGACGAGATCGCGCCCGAAAAGCTGGATGAGATCCAGGAAGAAAACGAGCGTGCGCAGGCGTTGGACAAGGCGATGACGCATTTATCTGCCACGATGAAAACGGAAAAGCAGATGCGTGATTTTCTCAAGAAAAAAGGCTATGTGGACGGTGTCTGCGATTATGTATTGGAAAAACTGAGGGAATATCATTTTGTGGACGATGAACAGTATTGTGCGCAATACGCGGAGTCTGCAAGCAAAAATATGGGGGCTCGGCGCATTGCGATGGAGCTGAAACAGCGCGGAGCGGACGAGACCGCCATTGAACAGGCATTGAGCGGACTGGCAGGGCAGTCGGACGCGGCGAAAAGCGTAGCGGAAAAATATATGCGCGGCCGCGAATTTACGAAAGAAAACCTTTCAAAAACATTTCGGTACCTGATGGGCCGCGGTTTCGATTATGAAACCGCAAAAGATGCGCTCGTTTCTTTGGGTGCGGATACGGACGAGGAATAGAGGGGGACGGTATGCAGAACGTATTGACATGTGCGCAGATGCGCGCGGCAGATAAATATACGATCGGAACGCTGGGCGTTCCCGCGCAAGAGCTGATGGAACGCGCGGGCAGAGCGATCGCCGAAGAAGTGCGTACGCTTTTGGAATCAATGAAAGGGCGTAGCGTGCTGGCTGTCTGCGGGGGCGGCAACAACGGCGGAGACGGCTGGTGTGCGGCGCGTCTGCTTTCGGATTGGGGATACGAGACGGCGGTATATACGCTGACGGATAAACTTTCGGCCGACTGTGCCATGCAGAGAGAATTGTACGGCGGTAAAGTGTATTCGCAGTTTCCCGAAGATACGTTCGACGTGTTGATCGATGCCGTGTTCGGTACGGGGTTTCACGGCGAGCCCGAAGGCGTATTCGCGGATGCGATCGAGCGCATGAACAAGAGCGGAGCAAGAATCGTTTCCGCCGATATCCCGAGCGGTTTAAACGGCGATACGGGCACATATTTTTCCTGTGTACAGGCTGCGATTACCGTTACGATCGGGGAGCTGAAGGGCGGGCTTTTGCTTTCAAACGGGCCGGACGTATGCGGAAAAATCGTGCGGAAAGATATCGGGATCCGACTTCCGGAACGGGCGATGGCAGGCAGGAGCGATGCGGAAGATTTTGTGAAAATTTTCCCGCCCCGCAAAAAAAATACGAACAAGGGAAGTTTCGGAAAAGCGGTCATATTGGCGGGCAGTCTTGCATATTCGGGCGCGCCTCTTCTTTCGGCGGGCGCTGCGCTCCGCTGCGGTTGCGGTTATACGCAGCTTGCCGTGCCTGAAGAACTTTTCGGATATTATGTAGGGAAATTTCCCGAAATAATTTTGACGGGCGCGCCTTCGGAAGGGGGAATGCTTCGGTTCGAAGAGGATTTCCTTCGCGGACTGATGCGCGGAACGGACTGTATTGCAGTCGGGATGGGGTGCGGCGTTTCGAAACAGCTGCATGAGATCCTGTCCTTTTTGCTGAGTGAGTATCGCGGTACGCTTGTGATCGATGCGGACGCGATCAACACCTTGGCGGAATACGGAGCGGATATTCTGCGTGAAAAAAGCTGCCGCGTGATTATGACGCCGCATCCGAAGGAGTTTTCGCGCGTGAGCGGCAGGGAGATGAGTGAAGTCCTGACGGAAGGAGCGGTGCTGGCGAAACAGTTTGCGGCAGAATACGGCGTCGTCTTATTGCTGAAAGGACATACCAGCGTGATCACGAACGGGAAATTTTCGGTGTTCAATACGGAAGGGACGCCGGCACTGGCAAAAGGCGGAAGCGGCGACGTTTTGTCGGGGATCATAGCTTCGCTGGCGGCGCGCGGTGTGAACGGAATGGATGCCGCATCGTGCGGTGCGTTTTTGTTGGGTAGAGCCGGAGTTTTAGCGCAGAGGCGGTTCGGGGAATATTCCGTAACTCCGGGCGATGTGATCCGCGAATTGCCTGCGGCAATTTTGTCTTTGCGCGAATTTTAAAAACAGAGCGGTATAAATGCAACCGGAGCTGTCAATACTAATTTCGGGAAACATGACCGAACGGTTTCAGCGTTTTCTTACATATACTGTAAGGGGAGTGTTTTCCGAAAGAGAAAGAGCGAGGTTGCAACAAATTATGGATATCAAGAGAGGGGAATTGTATTACGCCGATTTGAGTCCCGTCGTAGGCAGTGAACAGGGCGGCGTGCGTCCCGTGCTGGTGGTGCAAAACGATGTCGGGAACAAATACTCTCCCACGGTCATAGCGGCGGCGGTTACGAGCAAACTGACCAAGGCGAAACTTCCCACGCACATCGAAATTGCGGGCAGATCTTACGGCCTGCAGCGCGATTCCGTCATTTTGCTTGAACAGATCCGTACACTGGATAAACGCCGTCTGAAAGAGCGCATCGGCGCTCTGCCCGATTCGACCATGCGCCGCGTAGACGGCGCTTTGCTCATCAGTTTGGGCTGTGCCGAACCTCATTCGGCTGCCAATTGAACAGGGGTATATTCGGCGCGGGCGCGCGGCTTTTCGGCCGCGCGCCCCTTATAATCTCAACAGCAACTGTGCGCCCGAAATGTACACAGGCCTGTTTTTTAATTTGTACCGAATAGCGAAACGTTCACACAAAAAAGTGAACGTTTCGCTCATTTTTTGAAAAAAATCGCAAAAAATTTTTGTACATCTATTGATTTTTTTTATAATTTTCATTATAATGTTTATGACTGTGAAAAAAATGAAAAACAGAGGTCTGCTATGAAAAACGGTTGCAAAGACAAAATTGTCAGCGGCAAAACAGCGCTTGGCATCGAATTCGGTTCGACGCGCATCAAAGCCGTGTTGGTGGATGATGAGAATCATCCGATCGCATCGGGAGGGCACGAATGGGAAAACCGTTTTGAAAACGGGATCTGGACTTACACATTGGAAGACGTCTGGGGCGGGTTGCAGCATTGTTATGCGGAGCTTGCGGCGGACGTAAAGGAAAAATACGGCGTTGTTCTTACGAAGATCGGGGCGATCGGAATTTCGGCGATGATGCACGGTTACATGGTGTTTGACAAAGCGGGAGAACTTCTTGTGCCGTTCCGTACCTGGCGCAACAACAATGCGGCGCCGGCGGCAGAAAAACTTTCGGCGCTGTTCGGGTATCATATTCCGGCGCGCTGGTCCGCGGCGCATCTGTATCAGGCGATCCTGAATAAAGAAGATCACGTTTCGAGGATCGATTTTCAGACGACCCTGGAAGGGTATGTGCACTGGAAACTGACGGGGCGCAAGGTGATCGGGATCGGAGAAGCGTCGGGAATGTTCCCGATCGATTCAAAAACGCGCGATTACAATGCGCAGATGCAGGCAAAATTTGACGCTTTGCTTGCGGAGAACGGGTTGCCGTTCAAGCTTCGCGATATTTTCCCGAAAGTGCTTATAGCGGGAGAGGACGCGGGAAGACTTACCGAAGAGGGCGCAAAACTTTTGGACCCGTCGGGAAATCTGGAAGCGGGGATCCCCCTGTGTCCGCCGGAAGGAGACGCAGGGACGGGCATGGTCGCGACGAATGCCGTCAAACCTCGGACAGGCAATGTATCTGCGGGAACGTCGGTGTTTGCGATGATCGTGCTGGAAAAAGAGCTTTCCCGACCGTATGATGAGATCGATCTCGTTACGACGCCTGTGGGCGATCCCGTCGGAATGGTGCATTGCAACAACTGCACGTCCGATCTGAACGCCTGGGTAAACTTGTTCGGTGAGTTTGCGCAACTGGCAGGGATCCGTATCGATAAGCCTGCTCTTTATGATATGCTGTATTTTCAATCGGAAAAAGGCGACAAGGACTGCGGCGGGTTGCTGGCGTATAATTATGTTTCCAACGAACATATTACGAAGGTATCGGCAGGCAGGCCGTTGTTCGTGCGCACGTCGGAGAGCAAATTTGATCTTGCAAACTTCATGCGGGCGCATTTGTATGCGTCGTTGGGGGCGCTCAAAACGGGTTGCGATATCATGCTGAAAAAAGAAGGCGTGCAACTGGACGCGATCACGGGCCACGGCGGGCTGTTCAAGACAGAGCGCGTGGGACAAAGTTACCTTGCGGCGGCGATCGGCGCGCCCGTTACAGTCATGAAGACGGCGGGCGAGGGCGGAGCCTGGGGCATTGCGATCCTTGCCAATTACCTTATCACGAAAAAGGAAGGCGAGAGCCTGGAAGATTACCTCGATCAGCGCGTTTTTGCGGGGCAGAAAGGCGTAACGCTGTCGCCCGACCCGGCGGACGTGGAAGGGTTTGATGCTTTTGCTAAGCGGTATGCGGACGGGCTTCCGATCGTGAGGGAAGCGGTCAAGTGCATGAAAGAATAAAAATATACGAGATGTCCAAGATTGCGGATAAAAAGAAATCGGAGAAAAGTGCTATGTTAGAAAAATTAAAAGAGAAGGTTTTACAGGCGAATCTGAATTTGGTAAAGCATAAACTCGTGTTGTTTACATGGGGCAATGTCAGTGAGATCGACCGTGAAAGCGGACTTGTCGTGATAAAACCGAGCGGCGTTTCGTATGAGAATATGACGGCGGAGGATATGGTTGTCGTGGATCTGAACGGAAAGGTCGTGGACGGAAAACTGCGCCCTTCGAGCGATACTCCGACGCATCTGGAATTTTACAAAGCGTTTCCCGATGTGGGCGGCGTAACGCATACGCATTCGACGTTTGCGACCGGTTGGGCGCAGGCGGGAAGGGATATTCCTTTCTACGGAACAACGCATGCGGATTATTTCTACGGCGATATTCCCTGCGCGCGTTCTCTGACGCAGGCGGAAATCGAAGGCGAATATGAAAAGAATACGGGCTTGGTGATCATTGAGCGCTTTACGAAAGATCACATCAAACCGATGGAAGTCCCGGGTGTTCTGATCAAAAGCCACGGCGTATTTGCGTTCGGAAAGGATTCGGATGCCTCCGTTTACAATGCTACAGTTATAGAAGAAGTTGCCAAAATGGCGTTCATTACCGAGAGTGTCAATCCGAAAGTGCAGCGAGCGGACAAGTTTATGATGGATAAACACTATTTGCGCAAGCACGGCAAAAATGCGTATTACGGACAAAAGTAAGACAAAATACTCTCGTGCACAGGGAGGAGTTGTCTGATTGTTGCAGATTTTTGCCGTATACGTTGTCTTAGAATTCTGACGAAACGAAGAATGCATTATTAAAATTTGTATTTTAAAAATTTGCGCAAGAAAGTGTTTTAAACTGCGTTTTTTGCGCGAAGATAGAGATCAATTTATCAAAAATTTGCGAGGTATATAAAAATGAAAGAGAAGGTCGTTTATTGGATCACGGGATCGCAGACGCTTTACGGAGCGGATGTACTTGAACATGTTGCACAGCACAGCGAAGAAATGGCGAATTACGTCGACAAAAAAATGCCGGTTACGGTGAAATATCTGACGACGTGCAAGAGTTCGGATGAGATCGTGGCGGCGGTGAAGAAGGTGAATGCAGAAGATGACTGTATCGGTATCATCACGTGGTGCCATACGTTTTCTCCCGCGAAGATGTGGATCCGCGGTTTGAGCATGCTGCAAAAACCGATGTGCCATTTTGCGACGCAGTACAATGAAAAACTGCCGTACGGGACGATCGACATGGATTTCATGAACGAAAACCAGGCGGCGCACGGCGACAGAGAATTCGGCTATATCGTGTCGCGTCTGCGCATGGACAATAAAGTGATCGTCGGGTATTACAAAGACGAAGAAGCGTTGAAACAGTTGGCGGCGTGGTGCCGTGCGGCGGCCGGATTTGCTTTTTCCAAGAATCTGAAAGTGTGCCGTTTTTCGGATAACATGCGCGACGTTGCGGTAACGGAAGGCGATAAAGTGGAAGCGCACATCAAGTTCGGCTGGCAGGTCGATTATTACCCGATCGGCGATCTGGTCGAATACATCGAAAAAGTAACGGAAAAAGAAGTCGATGCGCTGATGGCGGAATATGAGAAAAAATATGTCATGAAGACGGATCGCATCGACGTTGTCCGTGAGCAGGCAAAGTATGAAATTGCGATCGAGAGATTCTGCAAGGAAAAGGGCGGCTATATCGGTATCGTGGATCATTTCGGAGCCTTGCACGGATTGAATCAGTTGCCGGGCATTGCGATCCAGGATCTGCAGAGCAAGGGGTACGGCTTCGGCGCGGAAGGCGACTGGAAGGTTGCCGCGATGGGTGCGATCATGCAGTACATGGCAGACCAGAAAGGCACGGGGCTGATGGAAGACTATACCTATGACTTTGCGGATGAACTTGTCCTGGGAGCGCATATGCTGGAAGTTTCGCCGCAGTTTGCGGGGACGAAACCGGAGATTCAGGTGCATCCTTTGGGGATCGGCGGAAAATCGGATCCGGCGCGCCTTGTGTTCGAAGGCATTCAGTCTCCCGAGGCGGTTGCTGTATCCATGGTCGATATGGGAGACCGTATGCGCCTGATCATTCAGAAGATCGAATTGGTCAAATGGCCGCACCATATGCCGAATTTGCCGGTCGGCGGGCTGATGTGGAAGATCAAACCCGACTTCAAAACAGGCGTGGCGGCGTGGATCTATGCAGGCGGCGCACATCATACGGTCGTATCGTCCGAGCTGTCCGTGCAGGATATGGTCGATATGGCGGATATGTGGGGCATCGAATCGGTCGTTATCGACGAGAATACAAAGATAGAACAGTTCAAGAAAGATCTGCAGTGGTCGGACGTCGTTTGGCAGAACAGAAGAAAATAATACGCCGTCAAAAGTTTTGAACGGCACAGTGCTTTCTGCAAGAAAAGGGACAAAGTTCGGAATGGAACGGCGTCCCTTTTTTAGTAAGATGAGCAAATGGTCGTGTGTTTTTAGATGTTCGCTCGGCAACATTTTTTACGGGCCTGTAAACATCCCGAAAATTTTATCGGGAAAATTCAGAGGAAAGGCTTGGATACGGATTTGTCGAAAAATCTATAAAAACCCGTCGGAAGGTAGGAATATTCTGCTTGCAAAGAAAAAGCCTTGCAAGGCGCGGTTTTATGTATTATAATGAAACAGAATCGTCGTGAAAGCATGACGGGCGGCGGAAAAGGAGAAAGGATTTTGCTTTACAAAAAATATGAATTCGGCGATACGGCAGTGTATTACGTGCAGACGGAATGGGGGATCGGGCTGAGTCTTTATCCTGCCAATGTGGAGATCGGGGATGCGGATGCGCTTTGCTGCGACAGCATGGTTCAGGTATCGTTGCGGGGCGATTACAATCTTGCGGACTACACACAAGGGGTAACGATGCGCAATCGTTCCAGTGTGATTCTCCAAATTGTTTCGCAGAAAAAAGAGGGGAACAAAGTGGAGACATCTCTTTCCGACGGAAAGGGAAACGAGTATTTGCACGTGCTCGAATTCGACAGAAATACGGGTGTTTTTTCGTTGTGGACAGAATATACAAACCATACCAAAAAGACGCAGGTTTTGGAAAGCCTGCAAAGTTTTTCGGTGAGCGGTATTTATAGAGTTTCGTCGGAAAAGATAACGGACGCGGGACTGAAATTAGTGCGAATGACGAGTGCATGGAGCCGTGAATGCCGATTAAAGACAGACGAATTCTGCAACTTAGGACTGGACATGAGCTGGGCGCGCTACGGGGTGAAATGTGAACGGTTCGGCGAGATCGGTTCTATGCCGAATCGCGGATATTTTCCCTTTGCGGCGATTACGGACGAACAGAGCGGATTTATTCTGGCGGCTATGCTGGAAGCGCCTTACAGCTGGCAGATGGAAGTATATAAAGAAAAAGAGACCTCGGCTTTTTCGGGTGGTGCGGCAGATTATGAGTTCGGACACTGGTTTAAAAAGATAGCGCCAGGGGAAAGTTATCGGACGGATTGCGCTTTTTTGCGTGTGCGGTATGGAACGGTAAATGACGTCTGCAATGATTTTGTTCGTTTTCAGGATTCAAGACTTTCCGTCCCGAAGAGCGAAGAGGATATGCCGGTGCTGTTCAACGAATATTGTACGACATGGGGCGTGCCGAGCGAAAAGAATATAACGGAAATTTTAGAGAGTATCCGCGGCATACCGTTCGGGTATTTTGTGATCGATGCGGGATGGTATAAGCCTGAAAAATGCGGTTGGTGTAATGCTACGGGCGACTGGGTGCAGAACAGGCAATTATTCCCGAACGGTATTTCAGAGGCAGTGCGCAGGATACGGGAACAAGGGATGCAGGCAGGGATATGGTTTGAATTGGAAGTGGCGGGGCGCGACAGCGAAGCGTTTCGTAAAAAGGACATGCTTCTCAAGCGGGACGGCAATATTCTCACAACAAAAAACAGACGCTTTTTTGATCTGCGAAAAAGGGAAGTGCAGGATTATCTGAAAGAGAAAGTCTGCGATTTTTTACGCGAAAACGGGTTTACGTATATTAAAATCGATTACAATGATACGTACGGAATGGGCTGCGACGGAGCGGAGAGTCTGGGAGAAGGCGGAAGAGAGGTTGCGAGGGAGAGCCTTCGCTTTTTAGAGCGGCTGAAGGAAAACGTGCCCAACATTGTGATAGAAAATTGTTCTTCGGGCGGAAGTCGTATTGAACCGAAACGCATGCGTGAAGTTTCGATGTGCAGTTTTTCGGATGCGCATGAGTGCAAGGAGATCCCGATCGTAGCGGCGAATGTTTCTAGGGTCATTCCTGCGCGGCAGAGCCAGATCTGGGCAGTGATCCGCGAAAATGATACGATCGATCGGATCGTCTGGTCGATGACTTCGGCGATGTTCGGGCGGATCTGTGTTTCGGGCGATGTGCATAAGATCAATTCTGCGCAGAAAGCGAAGATCAAAGAGGGAATAGAATTTTATAACGCCGTGAAGGATGTGATCCGCTATGGGGATATTGCGGAATCGGAGTGCGGCATAACTTATTATCGTGAACCGCAGGGGTGTCAGATCTACAAGAAAGTATCCAGAGATCTGAACAGAATGTTGATACTGGCGCATTTTTTTGAACGGCCTTATACTTTGAGTGAATCGGATGTGGTCGGTTACAAGCTTGCGGCAGCGTATACATCGCTGGATTTTGACGTAAACAACGGTAGGCTGCGGCTGCGCCCAAGCGGTGAGTACCAAAGCGGTGCGTTTTTATTTGAACGCATTTAAAAAAGTTGAAAAAGGAGGAAATAGATGCAGGCGATTGATTTTAAACAAGTGAAAATACGGGACGGTTTTATCGGCAGGTTGCAGGAACTGAATGCGAGTGTATCCGTTTACAATATTTACAAACGCTTTAAAGAAACGGGAAGATTTGCGGCGCTGAAATGTATTCGCGACGATGCGCACAAACCTCATATTTTTTGGGATTCGGATGTGGCGAAATGGCTGGAGAGTGCGGCTTACATTCTGGCAAAAAAACAGGACAAAAAGCTGAAAGAGCTGGCGGATGAAGCGATTGCGGATATTTGTGCAAACCAGAGGCAGGACGGTTATTTCAACAGCTATTTTCAGGTATACGAACCGGAAAATATTTTTAAAAAGCGTACGGAGCATGAATTATATTGTGCGGGACACCTGATCGAAGCGGCGGTAGCGTTGCATGAATCGGGGACGGATGACAGGCTTTATGAGGCCATGCAGAAGTATGCGGATTACATTTACGAGCGGTTTTATGTCAGGAAAGATACCGCGTTTTATACGTGCGGACATCCTGAAATCGAACTGGCGCTTGTAAAACTGTATATGTCGACGGGAAAGAAGAAATATCTGGATTTGTCCGATTATTTTGTGGAAGAACGCGGAAAACATCATGAAGAGACATATGCGTTCACGTATCCGCCGTATCATCAGGATCATGCGCCGGTCAGAGAGCAGAAGACGGCAGAGGGGCATGCGGTGCGTGCATTGTATCTGTATTCGGCGATGGCCGATCTGGCGCGTATCAAGGACGATCAGTCGTTGGCGCAGGCATGCGAAACGCTGTTTCGGGATATTACGCAGAAAAAGATGTATATTACGGGGGGAACGGGTTCGACCTACCATGGGGAAGCGTTTACGTTTGCCTATGATCTGCCGAATTTTTATGCGTACAGTGAGACATGTGCGGCGATCGCCTTGGCTTTTTTCTGTGCGCGGCTGGCGGAGCTGAATAACAAAGCGCAGTATCACGCGGTGTTTGAGAAAGTGCTTTACAATAATATTCTGGCGGGGGAGAGTAAAGACGGAAAGGGATTTTTCTATGTGAATCCGCTGGAAATGCATGAAAATATCGTGGATTATAACAACAGTCTGAAAACGAAGTTGTTTTGTCCTTTGCCCGAACGCGTGGAGGTGTTTGATTGTTCCTGCTGTCCGCCGAATGTTACGCGGTTTATAGAGAGTATCGGGAATTATATTTACGGCATTCAGGACGGCACCGTTTTCGTGAATCAATATATTTCTTCTGAAACGGAGATCGCAGGGACAAGGATTCGCATAGAGTCGGCGATGCCCTATGACGGGAAAGTAACGGTTCGTGTGAAAGGAAAGGCAAATTTGGCACTGCGGGTGCCTTCGTGGAACGGCGGTATTGTGATGAGTGTGGACGGAAAAGAAGAAAAGCCTTGCGTTTGCGATGATTATATTCGTGTATCCTGCGAAGGGGAGATTGTGATCGCGTTGGATTTTCAGATGAAGGCAAGATTTGTTTATGCAAACGAAAACGTGTGGTATGACAACGGCAGAAAAGCGGTGGAATACGGGCCGATGGTGCTGTGCGGCGAGAGTGTAGACAACGGCAAGAATCTGCGTTCCGTGCGCATCGCTTCACTGGACGGAGCGAACGTGAAAACGGGTGAGGATTTTGTCTTGGAAGTGCCCGCCGAAAAGATGCGTACTTCGGATGCATTGTATTCGTACGATCCACCTTATGCGGAAAAATTTACGTTAAAGCTCATCCCGTATTTTGCATGGGCAAATCGCGGAAAGGGAGATATGCAGATCTGGTGGCTGTAAAAAAATGTGGCTTTGACTATAAAATCGGTATACGTTTTTAGAAAATATATAAAGATGTGTAAGCGGTTTTGAAAATAAGTAAACGGAAAAAATTGTAAAGGCAGCCGCAAAGCGCAAAATGCGCTTTGCGGCTGCCTTTGTTTTTTAAAGGTTTGCTTTTTTAGTGTGTAAAAAACAATTCGTTTTTGGTTTACTTGGGGTAAGATGAAAAATAAATGCAGCGGCAATATTCAGCGGTACGATTCGGCGTATTCACAGAAGAGTTTGTCCCATGCGGGAAATTTCCGGCGCAGGGAAATGGGCTTTCCTGTTTCGTCTATAAAGCAGTGGGAGCTTTTGCATACCGTACGCAGTGCATTTGTTTTTGCATCACGTATTTCGTACTCGATGTCAAAACGCACGCCTGTATAACGGACGAGTCTTCCCGTGATCTTGACTTCGTCCGGAAATCTTGTCATGGATTTATATTCGCACTGTACGGACAGGACGGGACTGAGGATGCCTTGCTTTTCCATGACGTCATAACCTATACCCATTTGTTCCAGCATGTCGCAGCGCGCCTCTTCCATCCAACGCACATAATTGGAATGATGAACGATTTTCATCGTATCTGTCTCATAGTATTGAGTTTTATGGATGTAGGGTCGGAAAGCGTGCATTTGAAAATCTCCTGGCTTTGTTGAATTGTAAATATTATAACATGGAAGGGAAAAGCTGTCAACGAAGATTTTAAACGGAATTCATTGCAATTGCGGGTCTGATATGATATACTCATATATGAAAAAATAAACGAATTTGGGAAGGCTGGTCATGTATAGCGGAGTATCGACTGCGTCGCTGTTTTTGCGGGAAATGAATGAAGACGCGCTTTCGGTTCTGGACGGGCTCGGGGTAAAGAGCACGGAAATTTTTCTGACAACATTGTCAGAATACACGCACGAATTTGCGCAGGTTCTCAATGCGCATAAGGGGAATCTGAACGTAAACTCGGTGCATTTATTGAATACACAGTTTGAACCGCAGCTGTTCGGCGGTCATCCGCGTGCGAAGGCGGATGCCTTTCGGATTTTGGACGGAGCAATGCAATCGGCGCATGAATTCGGGGCGAGATACTATACTTTTCATGGCATAACCCGACTGAAAAAGAATTCTGTGAGCAGGGATTATGCGTCTTTGGCGGAAAGCTTGCGGGAGATCGACGGCGCTTGCATAGCACACGGGGTAAAGCTTTGTCTGGAAAACGTGCATTGGGCTCTGTACAATGCCCCCGGCATCTTCAAAGGGATACGGAACTATTACTCGGATCTGAAAGGAGTTTTTGACGTAAAACAGGCGCGGCTTTCCTGTTACCCGTATCAGATGTACCTGAAAGATATGGAAGGCTGTATTGCGCACGTGCATTTTTCTGATGTAGACGAAGACGGAAAAATTTGCCTGCCGGGTAAGGGGATTTTTGATTTTGAAGAATGCTTGCGCCGCTTGAAAGACGTCGGGTTTGACGGAGCGGTGCTTATCGAGGTATATGCAGGCGATTACGGCGCTTATAAAGAGCTGAAGCAGTCCTGCGATTATCTGGATGAAATTATTTATAAAATCGGAATATAGCCGGCAGTTTTTTGGTAAAAACATGCAGGGCAAGCGGAGTGGCTCGCAAATATTTGCGAGCCGCTTCGCTTTGATTGGCGTTGCTTTACACAAAAGATTCGAAAGCCTATTTTCGCTTGGGATTTTGCCGCGAAATTTGGCAGAAAATTTCAGAAAAAATCAGCTTGTTTTAGGGAGTTGCTGTTGCTTAAAAAAACGCAAAAAAAGGTATGGAATTAAAAGTTTTTATATAAATTTGTCATAAATTTAAGAAAAACGATAGAAAAAGTATCTTTTATGAGGCAAGGGAGGATCACATAGGGAAGATCGCCGCACTATTTAGAGAAATTTGCGCGGAACTGTTGACACATGTACATTTTTGTTTTAAAATAATATGTAAGGAATCAGATTGGAAACGGAGGTTTTTCTATGAATTTCAGGAATAAAGATTGGCGCAACAGTATGCGCTTGACCGTGGATTACAATTATATGATGAAGAAATTTATCGGGAACGATGGATTTAAAGATTCTGAGCTGAACGAGCTGAAAGAGGTGGCGGCAGATGCTTTTGATTATGTGGCGGACAATCGCGGAAAGGGCATGATGGGTTGGATGGAGCTTCCTTATAATCAAAAAGAGATCGTGGAAGAGATCATTGCGACCGCGAAAGAGGTGCGCCGCAAGTTTAAATATTTTGTAGTGCTCGGCATCGGCGGCAGTGCGCTCGGCCCGATCGCGGTTTTCAATGCGCTTTGTCATTTGCATTACAACGATCTTGCGCCGTCCAAGAGGAAAGGTCCGAAATTCTATGTGGAAGACAATGTGGATCCTGAGCGTATGGCAGCGCTTTTGGATGTGATAGAGCCGGAAAAGACCTGTTTCAACGTGATCACAAAGTCGGGCGCGACGAGTGAAACAATGACGCAGTATCTGATCATCAACGATATCCTGACGAAGACTTTGGGGGAAAAGGCGAAAGAGAATATCATAGCAACGTCGGATCACAAAAAGGGAAATCTGATCAAACTGGCGCAGCGGTACGGATACAGAACTTTTTACATTCCGGACGGAGTAGGTGGAAGATTTTCGGAGCTTTGCCCGGTTGGACTGCTGCCTGCGGCGGTGCTGGGACTGGATATCAAGGCGATGCTGGCGGGTGCGGCTTATATGGACAGCATCTGCAATAAGCCGGGAATTTCGAAAAATCCCGCACTGGCTTGCGCGGTGTTGCAGTACATGGCAATGAAGCGCGGCAAGAATGTCGGGGTCATGATGCCGTATGCCGACAGTTTGAAATTGATGTCCGATTGGTACTGCCAGCTGTGGGCAGAAAGCCTCGGAAAGAACGTTACGCTGGACGGAAAGCCTTGCAATGTGGGGCAGACGCCTGTGAAATCGTTGGGCGTAACCGATCAGCATTCGCAGGTGCAGCTGTATACCGAGGGACCGTTCGATAAAGTAGTTACCTTCCTGTCGGTGAAAAATTACCGCAAAGAAGTGGCGATCCCGCACGGCTGTGAAGACATTCCGGATGTTTCGTTCCTGGGTGGGCACACGATGAATGAGCTGATCCAGGCGGAGAATAAGGCGACGGCGTATGCACTTGCAAAAGCAGGCAGACAGAATTATACGATTTGGCTCCCGGAAGTCAATGAATTCACGTTGGGCGAATTGATGTATATGTTTGAATTGCAGACGGCATATACGGGCGCCATGTTTAACATTGATACGTTCAATCAGCCGGGTGTGGAGGCTGGAAAACAAGCGACGTATGCGCTTTTGGGCAAGCCCGGTTACGAAGCAAAGAAGAAAGAACTGGATGATGCGCCGCAGGCGGAAGAAAAATACATTGTTTGATTATAAAAAAGTTATGCAGGCTCTGCCGGATCATCCGGCAGAGCCTTTTGTTATGGCGCGTTCGCTTGCTTAAACGTGCTGTCGTTGGGGTAGAGTTCATATTCTTTATTGCAAGTGGAATACAGAAGACTTTTTAATTTAAAATATCAAGTCCAGGCGCCTGTCGATGGCGAAAGCAAGCTTTTTTATGGGGGCTTTATTTTGCCCCCTTCATGCAAGCAATGCCTGCCGACGGGTATCAGCATTTGCTTTAGGGATAAACCACTGCTTCAAGGCAGGGTGTTGATTTGAAAAGCCATGCATTGTCCGCAGGTAACGTGAAGTGGTGGCGATAGGCTTTAAAATAAAAGCTATTTGGTATGACGAAATAAATGATGAAAGTAAGCAAGAAGATGAAATCAAACGCAGCATTGGGGATGTCGGCGGACGGATATGTCGGAGAAAACTGAATAACCGGCAGACACACGGAAAAGTTAAAATATACTAAAAAGGAAGCTTCGGTGTTCGTTTTTGAGGTTATCTCGTCCTGTTCAGCGCTGCTGCATGCAAAAAATTTGCATGCAGCAGCGCTTTTTTCGTTGATTCGGATCGCTTGCGAAAGTCAGTGAGATTTCATAGAAAAAGATTCTGGCGGCAGGATTATGGAACATCGAAGAGGAAAGATATGTTTTGGATGAATATGCTGTCCATCGCGGACGGCGGCAGGAATAAATTTTGAAGGGACAGAATATAGATAGAATAAAAAAATCGGCGTGTGTGAAAGTATGAGCGGAGGCAAAAACGTCAATCTAAGTGGATTTTCGTCATTTTCTGCTAAATTTTTTGCATGTGCGGATAGTATAATCAGGTGGAGAAATGAAGATCGGTATTGTACATGCGCGGCGTGCGGCTGCGGCGGTTGGATTTGCGGCGGTGATGCTGACGTTAGTCTTGTTGGTACAGGCGACAGGCGCTTATGCGCTTTTTACGGGAGGAACGGTTCGGAAACTTCCCATCTACAGCGTGGAACGTGAAGATAAAAAAGTTGCCATCTCTTTCGACTGTGCCTGGGGTACCGATCATACGGATGCGATTTTGGAGGCGCTTGCAAAAGCAAATGTGCATGCCACATTTTTTATGGTGGAATTCTGGGCAGAAAAATATCCGGAATATGTCAAAAAAATCGATGAGGCAGGGCATGAGATCGGAACACACAGTTCTACGCATTCGTATATGTCAAAGCTGTCGGAAGCGGATATACGCCGCGAGTTGCAGACTTCTTCGGAGGCGATCACTGCAATAACCGGGAAACCTGTGGAGGTTTTTCGGGCGCCCTTTGGCGATTATGACGATCTTCTGATCGAAACGGCCAAAGATATGGGGCTTTATACGATACAGTGGGATGTGGACAGTCTGGATTGGAAAGATCTGTCTGCGTCGGAAATTACATTGCGCATAGTGGGGAAGGCAAAGAGCGGCAGTATTATCTTGTGTCATAACAATGGTTTACATACAGCCGAAGCATTGCCCGCCGTACTGGCGACATTGCAAAACAGCGGTTATGAATTCGTTCCTGTCGGGGAACTTATCTACCGCGATCATTTTACCGTTGACGCGAACGGCAGGCAGCACAGCGCGTCCTGAAAAACACCGAAACGCGATAGGATATTCTGGAGGTACTTTTTTATGAACGGCACAGAGAAGAACAACAAGGTTTTTATTAAAGGTGAAATCGTCAGCGAAGCTACGTTTTCTCATGAAGTGTATGGTGAAGGCTTTTACGAATTGTATGTTAAAGTGATGCGTCTTTCGGGACAGGCGGATATTTTGCCTGTAACCGTGTCGGAACGTCTGATTTCCGAACAGGACCTTAAGGTCGGTTCCACACTCTGCGCGATGGGGCAGTTCCGTTCTTACAATAAAATCGAAAACGGGAAATCGCGTCTGATGCTGACTGTCTTTGTACGGGAACCCGTAGATGTGCCGCCTTCCAAAAATCCGAACAGCATTGTGCTCAGCGGATATATCTGCAAGCCGCCCGTATACCGTACAACGCCGTTTAACCGCGAGATCGCCGACCTTTTGGTCGCCGTCAACAGGGCTTATAATAAATCCGACTATATTCCCTGTATCGCTTGGGGCAGAAACGCCCGCTTTGTAAAAAATTTGCAGGTGGGAGATAAGATTGCACTTTCAGGACGTATCCAAAGCCGCGAATATCAAAAGAAAATTTCGGAGTATGAAGTAAAAACCATGACCGCTTATGAAGTTTCCATTTCCAAATTGGCAGCGTTTGACAGCGCGGATGACTTTGATCTCGATCGCGAATTTTCTATATACACCGGCGCAGAACCTGCATTTACCCATGGGGATTTTGAATAATTCGGTTTGATAAAGGGGAGAATCGAAGGCGGAGAGCAATTTTGCTCTCCGCCTTCGGCATGTACGGCAAATCAGAAATTTATATCGGTATCGGACAGAGCGGCTGTTTTCGTCTGCTGAGATACCGCTTGCGGCATGCATACCGAATAGTAAGTTACCGGCACAGGATAAAGGCGCAGGACGGCGCAGGACTTGCGCCGTCCTGCGCCTTTGTTTTGATATGGCCTAAGTATTGATTATGAACGGATAAAGCCCTTCCGCACGAGTATTCGTGCGGAAGGGCTTTATTCATTGTGCCTGCAAAACGCCGCGGCATAAATTTTTTATGCCGCGGCGTTTTTTCATGAAAAAATATTCTATAAAACCATGAATTTCTGTCGGCTGAAAAAGCCGTTCAAAGCATCATGACGATTCGCCGATTCCGAACCGATATTATTGCAAGGTCGGCTGTTTGCGTAAAATCAGGTAGCAGACAGAAAAGAGTACCACGGCGGAAACAAGTGGAACAATTACAAGCACGGCAATAATCGAACTGTCTTCTTTTTCAAGAAGAGCTTCTTCGATCCAACCCGTATAGATGTTTCCGTTTGCGTCGACATAAGCCACAAAAATGAGATCGCTTTCGTTTGCCGTTCCGTAAACTTGCAGACGTTCGCTGTTTTGAAGCACAAGCGTATCTGTATTTTTGTATAAAGTTACGGTTGCTCCGTCGATCAGGTTGCGGAATACAAAGGAGCCTTCGCCCGTTGCGCTTTCACCTGTTTGGATCAGGTAACTGGTCGGAACAAAACCATACAGGTCCCCGGAATCCGTTTTTACCAATATGAAGGAATAGGATCCCGCGTCCAGGATCCCTGAACCGGGATTCAATTCTCCCAATACAAAGACCTGCGTTCCCTGTTTCAAATCCTTGATCTTGCCGAGAATTTCGGCCGTGCCTTCGCTGTTTGTACGGAATTTATGCATGGCGGGATATTTATAAAGTCCCACATCATTGGAGACGGTCGCCATGGAATTTGTTTCTTTCGGAGTGTAATACTGCGTTCCGAGAGACTCATAATTGCTTCCTTTGGGCAGCAGATAGATCTCATAACTTCTGTTTGTGATAGGATTCTTGTCGTTTTCGTGCAGTTCATGGAACAGTACGATGGCTCCGTAGTCGGTCTCTGCAAGCACAACGCCGATTTTTCCGCCGTCAGAAAAGCGTGAGTAATCGCGGCAGGGGAGAACGGAGGAATCCTTCGTAAAAGAAGAGAGGTCGAGGCGGATGCCTACGCATCCTGCGTTTACGCGGATCAGCGTGTTTTCGGCAGAATTTTTATCCGTGCCGGATACAAATATTCTTTCGTAAGCTTGTTCGGCGGACAAATTATTTAAAGAAGCGATAGAAAAGCTCTCGGTTTTTGCAATGAATCCATCCGAAAGAATATATATCTCGCTGTTTTCAAAACTTAATGCGAAGGATGCGAGAGAAGAAGCTCCGTTATTGTAAACGAGCGCATTCAATTCCGTGCCTATATCATAATCTGTGATTTTCTGATCGGAAACGCTGTATTTCAAAATGCTGTCTTCCGTGCAGGCATATATATTTCCGACATAATCGCACAAGATCTTTGCGGGAGGTTCGGAGAAAGTGCAGATGTGATTACCGCTGACGCTTTTTCCGAACGTTTCCGCCGTATACTGATAAACGGAAGTCCCTTGCAGCACATACAGGTTCCCGAATATGTCGGCAGTAACGGAAGTGCATGCGGTCGTCTGTAAATTTACACCACCTTTCAGTTGGGTGCTGTCTGTCCCTGTTTCGGGGAAAATGTAGGCGTTGCGGTTGCCTTCGCCGACGATATAGTAATTGCCGTAAGAATAGGCGATGCCGTGAATGACGGAATCGAACAAAGACTTTGCCAGTGTAACTTTGAGGTTTCCGCTGTAATCGTAGATGAGGATCTGGGAGGTATCCGAAACTGCAAACGTATCCATCCCGGCGCAGACGATCTGCCCGAATTCGATACCGTCTACAACCGCATAAGGGGTTTGCATATTTGTTTTATCGTAGATAAGCACGCGGCGGTTGGTCTGGTCGGTGATCACAAGGCGGTTGCCCCAAAGGGATATGTCTTTGGCATCCTGACCGATGCGATTTTCGGTACTCGCATACTGGTCGATACGGTAATCGTCGAACTCCTTTGCGGAAGCATTGAATCCGGAAATCCCGTCGCTGTAAATGACATAAATTTTGCCTTCGTAATACTTGATAACCGAGCAGCTGTTTGCTATGCTCTGTGTTTCATTGCTGTAATAGAGCAGATTTCCTGAGTTGGAATATAGAACCTGGTTCTGGCCGATCATCGCAAATTGCTCGATCGAATCGTATGTGATCGCAGCCGTCGTCGTCTTGTCGATGTGATCGGCATAGCATTTATATACCTTATTGCCTTCCGATACGTACACCTGTCCTTCGTACAGGCTGAAACGCGCGTTGCCTGTCTGTAAAGTTCCGCCGTTGAGTATATCTGTTTCGTTGCCGACGGTCAGCCCGTCCAGGGTTGCATGAAAAAGGGAACTGCTCCCTTCCGTCGTCTTGGAATAAAAAATTTCGTTTCCGTGAATTAACATGACGGACGGAGCAATCTCACCAAGGAGCTGTTCCGTCCCGGTCAGGTTCTCGACGCTCAGATCCAGGTAATAGACAAGATTCGACGGCACGATAAAAAACAGGTAATCTTTCCCGCTGTCGCTGTAAAAGTTCAATGATGTGATGGAGTTGGGTGTGTTGAACGTAAACGTTTTGTAAACGTTGCCGGCTCTGTCCAGAATATAAATGGAAGCCGTCTGCCCCGTGGTTTTGTCTGCAATGGCGATGTATTTTTCATTGAGGGCAAAATCTGTCGGTGCGGTAAGCTTGAGATACTGTTCGTAGGTTTCCGGCATCAGAAGCGTCAATTGCACCTCGTTTCCCGCCGCCTCCGTTGCCGATGAGGCGGGTTCCGCCCATACGATGCTTCCCGTCGCGCTGAGAATTAAAATTAAAAATAATAGGATCGCTGTTAGTTTTCTTTTCATGTGTTTCCCCAAGCCGCTTCGGGCTTTTTTCTTACAGACGTGATTTTACAGCCGGCGTATCCCGGCAAAATAACATTTTGCAACGCGCAGATCCCAATCAAAGACGATTGCTCCGACAGTGAACGGTTCGTGTGTCTTTCCTTTACTTTTCGGTCTGTTTTCTTTATCGAAAACACGGATTTGCACGCTTTTGCATTTTGTGTGCCGCCATGCAGAAGTTTTGTCCGATCTGATCGCTCTTGCTGCGTTTTTTTTATTATATCACACGCGCGCGCGTTTGTCGATAGAATTTATCCTCTTTTCCGGGGCAGAATCTTTCCAAAACTTGAAAAAATTTTAAAAAACAGGCAATGGTATGCCTGTTTTTTCTGTTAAAGTATAGATAATACAAAAGCAAACAAATGTTCGTAAAAAATGTCATGCAAGCTGGAAAAGGAGAAAAATATATGTCATAATTAGATTGCGTAAAAATCATACGAACGGAAGAGAAAGAGTATCGGACAGATGCAGAAACGATGGCAGGCATGGGGAGCAATATCGTGAAGTGTCGGGTAAGAACTTTTATTTTGCCGCACAAGATTGGAAAAATTTTCCGGAAACAAAAGATGGAAAAGAATCTGAAAGGAGGGGACAAGAGGTGAAGGCATATCAAAAAGTTTTACTGCTTGTCTGGCCGAAGCTGAAAAAGCTGACGGAAAACATCGGACAATATGCGCAGGCGAAGGCGTATGCTTCGTTCAGCGGAAAGGAGACGGCAGAGAAATGTGTACAAAAGATTTTGGACTATATGTACATACGCGACTGCTTTGCGGCTTTGCAGGAAAAGATGAAGGAAGTTTTAAAAAAGCTGAACAAAGAAGAAATGTATTTGCTTGAATACAAATATTTCAGAAGAAAGAAGGTGTTGGAGCGCGATTACAACGATATCTGTTGCGAGTATTGCGAGCGCACCTATTATCGCAGACAAAAGCGGTTGGGTGAAAAGCTGAATCATTTATTTTTATTGAACGGCATGGATGAAGAGTGGTTTTTACGGACTTTTTCGTCAGTGCCGTATATGGCGGGACTCTTGGAGCGGGTCAAAAGCAGCGGAGAACTTTCCGTTGTGGACAAGCGGACGCGCGGTGAATTGCATGTCAGCGACGCGCCTTATCGGGGAATGAGCCGCAAAGAGGACGGGCAAAGTTGCGCTCCGACTGTGGCAAGGAAAAATTTCGGGTACGTCTTCGATGCAAAAATACAGCATTACGAAGGCGCGCGGAATTTGTCCGAAAGGGTACCGTCGGGGAAGGAAAATCTTCTGAATGTATAGCAGGCTGAAAGGATAGAACGGGACAAAGGCTCAGAAAAATTCTTCTGCATCTTCGTCGAGAGGGCGCGTCTGTTTTTTTGTGGGGCGGAACAGAAAGTATACCGCCCCGAGAGCAACTACGGCGAGTGCGCTGATCAGCACCACGTTGAGCGCGCTCACGGATTGCGGCTTTGCGGCGTCGGTGTCCTGATCGACAGGGGTGCTTTCGGTGTGCTCGGTATTGGGCGGATAAGCAAGCGGCGCGCAGGCTGCGGCCGGAACATAACCGAATCTGCCGTCCAATTCGACGAAACAGCAGGTAGAGGATCCGTAGGAAAACGTACCGTAAAAAGCGGCGCTTACTTTATATTCCACGATAAATTCTTCCGGAAGATCATCGGAAGAGGTACGGAATGTTACTTCGGTGTCATAGACAAGGAAAGGAGTTTCGGGTATGTAGCTGACAAGCTCGACATCCGTTTTTCGGCAGTATCCGTAAAGAGGAGTGCGCCCGGGTGTATCGGAAAGATATTCCGCTGCGTAATACTCCTGCGATTCGCCCGTAATTTTTATAAAATAAGTCTCGGGAAGGATAAAAAGCCCGGAGTTCTCGTCTGCTTTTTCATAAAAGTAGACGTTCGGCTGCATTACGCGTGCATACATATCCGTTTCTTCCGCATTTGCCGCGCGCGGCGGCAGACAAAATATAAGCAGAGCCAACAATGGCAATACCCAGAATTTTTTCATGATCCACCTCTCTTATTCAGGCTGTGCATTATTATAACGCGCAGGACGGCGCGAAACAGAGGAGATAACCGCGAATTCCGCCGAATGTTGTCAAAAAGTGGAATTGGTTTCAATAATTGAATACGTTCATTAAAAAATGAAACGAAGTTGCCGAAATTTTTGTCGGTAAAATTTGGAAACATGCAGTTTTGCAAGTATAATCGAGATGCGCGGCGGCAAAGGAGGCGATGGATTGGACAGGCAGGAGAAAGAAACTCTGGAAAGGATCATGCTGATCGAGCGAGAACAGGCGCGCCGCAGGGACAATCCGCTTGCCCGTTACAATACAGGCAGAAAAAAACATAAAAAACAGATCGCTTTTCATAAATGCAAGAAGCGAAACCGTTGGGTGTTCGGGGGGAACCGCAGCGGTAAAACGGAATGCGGCGCAGTGGAATGTATCTGGATGGCGAGAGGCATTCATCCCTATCGCAAAAACAGGAAAGACGTGTTCGGTTGGGTCGTATCTCTCTCGCAGCAGGTGCAGCGCGATGTCGCACAGAAGAAGATCCTGCATTATCTTCCTTCCGAATGGATCGAGGAGATCGTCATGCTTTCGGGTAAGCGCGGATCGCCTTCCGGGGTCGTCGATCAGATCCGTATCCGCAATGTTTTCGGCGGGATTTCGGTCATCGGTTTTAAAAGCTGCGATCAGGGCAGGGAAAAGTTTCAGGGCGCGTCGCTGGATTTTGTCTGGTTCGATGAGGAACCGCCCGAAGATATCTACGAAGAATGCCGCATGCGTGTTCTGGATCGGGCGGGCGACATTTTCGGAACCATGACGCCGCTGAAAGGGCTGACATTTCTGTTCGATGAGATTTATATGAACAAGGGCGGGAATCCGGAAGTCTGGTACGAGTTTATGGAATGGGGCGACAATCCTTTTTTAAAGAAAAGTGAGATCAAGCTTTTGTCGTCGTCCATGGATGAAAAGGAATTGCAGAGTCGGCGTTACGGTAAATTTTGTGTGAGCGAAGGATTGGTTTATCCTGAGTTTGACGAAAACGTACACGTGATCCCGCCTTTTGAAATTCCCTTTGAATGGCAGGATATGATTTCCATTGACCCGGGGCTAAACAACCCGCTCTCGGCGCATTGGTATTGCGTGGATTATGACGGAAACGTCTATGTCGTCGCGGAACATTATGAGGCGAAACGCGATATCGGATATCACGCGGCAAAAATCAAAGAGATCAGCGCCAGGCTGGGCTGGCATACGGACGGGATGGGCCGAATCCGGGCACTGATCGACTCCGCGGCAAATCAGCGTACTCTGGCGAGTTCGAAAAGCGTGAGCGAATTGTTTTATGAACAGGGCATCAATGTAAACGCAAACGTAAACAAAGACTTGTTTGCGGGCATAGCGCGTGTGAAATCCTATCTCAAAGGGGAGAACGGAGTCCCGAAACTATATGTTTTTGAAGGCTGTGTCAATCTGATCCGCGAACTGAAAGGCTATTTCTGGGGAAGCGGCGACGTGCCGAAAAAAAAGGACGATCACTCTTTGGATGAGCTGAGGTACTATCTCATGACGAAGCCGCACAACTCCGCACCCGAAAAGCCTCCGACGGCTGTCCAGCGCGATAAGGCGCGCCTGATGCGGAGAATACGCGCAAGGCGCGGAAACTGACAGGCAAAGGATCGGAGGATAGTTTTGTGAGCGATGAGCAAATAAGACAGGCGCTTGTCCGCCGTGCCGTGGGGTATGAGACGGACGAGGTCGTGGAGGAATACGGTTTCAGCGACGGCGAAGCCGTACTGATCAAACGGAAGGTAACAAAGAAAAGTGTGCCGCCGGACATTCAGGCGGCAAAGATGCTGATGGACGGGCAGACGCCGCTCAGCGAAATGAGCGACGAAATGCTGGAAGAGGAAAAGCAGCGGCTGTTGCAGCAGCTGCGTCGGCAGGAGGAGAACTGAATTGGATCAAAAAAAGACAGAAGCGCCCGCAACAGGCGCAAAAAGCAAAGGAAATGTGCAAGTGCTGGGAGGAGTAAATTCCAATCGGAAGGCAGATCATCCTTTTGACAAAAAGTTTGAAGAGGAAACGGTAAAGTTTGTTTATGAAACTTTCCGCGAAAGACAGGAGGAGAGGCGATATCTGGAGCGAAGCTGGGAGCTGAATATGAACTTCCTTTCGGGGAACCAGTATTGCGACGTGAGCGCCGCGGGGGAACTGGAAGAGGAGCAGCCGCGCTACTGGTGGATGACGCGGCGTGTTTACAATCACATCGCACCCGCGATCGATACGCGCTGCGCGAAGCTGGCGCAGGTTCGCCCCACGATGACCGTTCGCGCGGCGACCGGCGAAGAACGCGATCTTCAGACTGCTAAAATTGCCACGAACGTTTTGCGTTCCGTATGCGAAGAATGCGGCTTCGATGATGTGGTGTCCCGCGCGACGATGTGGAGCGAAACGTGCGGAACGGCGTTTTACAAAGTACTCTGGGACGCAAACAGCAAGAGTGCGGAAGGGGGCGTGCGCATTGTGGCCATTTCGCCGTTTGAAATTTATCCCGAAGATCTTTCCGGGGAAAAGCTTACCGATCAGGGAAGCATTATGCACGTAAAAGCCGTACCCGTATCTGAGATTTATGAACGATACGGCGTGCGTGTGGAAGGAAAAGACATCGATGAGTTTTCGCTGGTTCCCGGTTCGGCGTCGGCAAACGACGCCGGAGGAATGGGAAGTCGGCTGCGCGGCGTGCGTAAGAACAGTGCGCTGGTTTTGGAGTATTACGAAAAGAGCAGCAGTGTATTTCCCTACGGCAGGCTGATCGTCGTGGCAGGAGACAGATTGGTGTATTACGGCGATCTTCCCTATGAAAACGGGGATTCGGGCTCGCGCACCTATCCGTTCATAAGACAGTGCGCACTGACGATGGCAGGCGCCTTTTTCGGCGGAAGTATCGTGGACAGGATGATCCCCGTACAGCGTGCGTTTAATGCAGTCAAAAACCGCAAACATGAGTTTTTAAACAGGCTGACAATGGGGGTGCTCGCGGTGGAAGACGGGTCTGTGGATACGGATGAGCTCATGGAAGAAGGACTTCCGCCCGGAAAAGTACTCGTATACAGACAAGGAGCGGCTGCACCCAAAATGCTGGGTGCGGACAGTCTGCCCGCGGAATTCGAGAAGGAAGAGGAGCGTTTGCTGGACGAATTTATTTTGGTCAGCGGCGTGAGCGAACTCTCTTCCACGACGCAGAACCGTACGCACGTAACGAGTGCCACGGGCTTACAGCTTCTTATCGATTTGGATGATACGCGTCTGGCGGTTACGGTCGACAGCGTAAAAAGAGCGCTCAAAGCGGTCGGTAAGCAGGTTTTGCGGCTGATGCGCCAGTTTGCCGGCGCGCACAGGCTCATGCGCATGACGGGGGAAGGGAAACGTGTGGAACTGTACTATTTTTCGTCGTCGGATATTACATCGGACGATGTAGTGTTTGAGGCAGAGACGGACGAAGCGAGCTCGCCTGCGAAACGGCGTTCCCTGATCTATGAGATGTATCGGATGGGCCTGTTTACGGGCGAAGACGGCAAAGTTCCGGACGAAACGCGTGAACGCGTGCTGGACGCATTGGGCTACGGCGGCTTGGACAGTACACGCGGGCTGCTGCCCTTGCATAAAAACAAGGCGGCAGAAGAAAATATTCGCCTGGTCACGCAAGAAGTCGATACGGACGAATTCGATGACGACGCTGCACATATCGCGGAACATACGCGTTATCTGCTGTCGGACGAGTTTAAAAAGAACATGGCGGCAAAGCCGCGGTTTCTTGCGCATCTGCGCCTGCATGAAGCGCAGAAAAAGCGCAAGGACAAAGAAAAAGAAACGGAGAATTGACCTGAAAAGGGAAACCCGTAAAACATATAAATTTATTTGGGGAGGACGTTATGGAGAAGGAAAACAAAGTGCAGCAGCCGGACGCGGCGCAGGGAGCGGAGGCTCAGAAAGAAGAAGGCGCGGTCGGTTCGTTCGGCAAGTTCAAAAGCGCGGATGCCCTTCTGAACGCATACAATTCGCTGGAGGCTGAATTTACCCGCCGCAGCCAGCGTCTGCGCGAATTGGAGGGGCGGCTGCAGGACGGGAACGGAATGTCGTCCGCAGCCGAGGGGGAGTTGCGGCAGAAGCCGCAGAGCCTGGACGAACAGGTCGGCGCGGCAGTGGAAAAATACCTCGCCGCCAGACAGGCGCCTTATATCATGGCGGACGGAGGTTCGCCGGCGAGCGCGCCTGCCCAGCGTATCCGCTCTTTGGAAGAAGCGGGCAGACTCGCACAGGAACTGTTTCGCAAAAACGTATAAATTACAGTACGTATAGCGGAAATTGAATCAAAACAGCCGCACGCGCGGCAAAAATTTTTCTTGCATAAGGAGATAAAAAATGGTAACGATGACAACTGCGGACAACGCATTGAAATCTTTTTATTTGGGAGTAGTTTCCGAACA
>ENA-UOJL01000951-UOJL01000951.1-human-gut-metagenome-genome-assembly--contig:-P47-NODE-951-length-35752-cov-21.015071_pt1 | contig 35752 bp, 28 predicted proteins | sample MGYA00242347_ERZ723894 | MGnify/ENA metagenome assembly ERZ723894
GGGAGCAATCACCACCATAGTTGGCTCGGCTTGACCGTGCAACAGAACCTCACCCCTTTTTTCGAGGGCGGGCATGGATGCCCGAAGTTGAACGCCCAAAGTTTCGCAAGGATGCGAAACCAACAAAGCGTTCATTAAAAGGCAAGGGTGTTGGCGGTTTTCGTGGGATAGTGCGGATGTGAAAACATATTGGTGCATACAGATGTTAGCATTACGAAAAGCGAGGGGGATAGTGCGGTTTTGGAAGGGTTGGTGGAGTGACAATCCCTCCGGTAGTCGCCCGAATTTTTTCGGGCGACAGCACCTCACCTTTGACAAGGGAGGCAAGTGTGGTGGTGCGGGGCGAGGCGGTTGATGTGCTTTTGAGAAGGTTGTAGAAATAGAGAGGGTCGATGCAACGGGAGGAGCGAGCAAGGCAAGGATGCCTTAGCGTGTGTGCCCTAAGTTTTGCACGGATGCAAAACCATACAAGCACACACAGACCCTCACCCTACGAAAAGCGAAAAGGATAGTGTGAATGTGAAAGCATATCAATGCATATAGACGATTGCAGTACGGAAAGCGAGAGGGATAGTGCGGTTTTGGAAGGGTTGGTGGAGCGACAATCCCTCCGGTAGTCGCACGAATTTTTTCGGGCGACAGCACCTCACCTTTAACAAGGGAGGCAAGAATGTGGTACTTAGCGTGGGATAGTGCGGTGTTGGGAGGGTTGGTGCAAGCGAGGGATGGTAGTGAGGCAATCCCTCCGTCTTGACGGCAAAAAGTTTGATAAATCAAAAAGGCGGATATATCGCAAGCAAAACGCAACAAAGCGACAGTTTGTGGCTTGCCGTCAATCCACCTCCCTTTAACAAGGGAGGCAAGTGTGGTGGTGCAAAGCAAGGGATAGTGCGGGTTTGGGAGGTTATGCGGGGAGAAGGGGTGTGTGATAATAATATAAAAAGCGGTCACAGCATATCACCGTGACCGCTTATCTGATTTATTGCTTTGCGTAACCCCGCTGGTTTGCCACCATCCGCCAATCTCAGACCTTTCCAAAGGCGAAATCTGAAGCGGCTCACAGCCACCCACATTACATTGATTATTGCTTTGTTTAATCCCGCCGTTCTGCCAATCTTAGCTGACCGCCGACAAATCCAAAGGCGGAATTGTCGGCGGCGACTCGCCGCCCGCTCGCTCAGGCTCTGGATTTTATTATGTCGACCATTTCGCCGACGTTCTTCATCGAAGAAACCTCGCCCATCTTGAAACGGATACCGAATTCGTCTTCTACAGCGGAGATGAGGTTGATATGCTCAAGGCTGTCCCAGTCCTCTATATCATCTGCTGTTGTGCCTGCTTCGACCTCGATATCGTCATCGTCGAATACGTTTCTGAAAACCTCGTTTAATCTTTCGTAAATTTCCTGCTCGCTCATTTTACTTGTTCCTTTCTACAGTAATATACTTGTTTTTAGGCTCGTAGCCCGAAAGCGAAAGCTCCCATACGGTGTTGCCGTCTGCGTCCTCGCTGACCTTCGTAAAGCCGAAGTCGCCGTACAACTCTTTCACCATTTTATTCTTTGCGGTGGGGTAATAATATCCCTTTACCGTCTTAAGTCCACGCTGTTTTGCTCTGTCGCAAAGATTGTCGAGCATTGCGTATTCCATATCACGCTTAAGCACACGGCAACTCATCAGCCATAAATCTATGTCGAGCGTATCGCCGTTCACCTTTCCGATAACAACCGATACTATGCCGTTGTCGCCGAACTTATCGGCAAGCCTGCCGTACAGCCTGATATAGCTGTCATCTGCGAATACCTGCTCCATTTCTGCGGTTGTAAAACGCTTTGTGGTGAGGTTGAACTGGTTGCTCTTGTTTGTAAGCTGTGTTATGCGAGGGAGATAGACAGGCAGGAAGTCATCTATCACAGCCACCATCTCAAGACTGTGAAGATACTCGCCGTAGTCGGTGAACTGTGCCTGCTGTGCGGCTCTTACCGCATTCTCCTTGTACATTTCGTTGCGCTTTAAATCATCGCTTGAAAAAGCGGTTATCTCAAAGAAGCGTGAGCGGTCTACCACTCTTATATAATCCTCCGGACGCTCCATTTCGGGAACGGCTACTGTAGGCAACTGTGCGGAAACTATCGCACGCTCGGCTGGGTTATCATCAAGGAATACGAGCGCATCCTGCCCGATGTTGAGTCCTGCCGCTATCGCCTCGATGTTTCTGTCCTTATTATCCCAGTTTGCCTTTATCATTATGAAATCATCGGGCTTTAAACTGCCCTCGGGGTGATTAAGGCCTGCAAGGGCGTTTTCTTCGTCATTCTTCGAGCAGACGGTTAGCATTACGCCTGTATCCTTCACAAGTCCGAGATACTTCTGGAATTCGGCATAGACCTGTCCCATATGGGTTTCCTGTCCGATTTCGATACCGTCAACACCATCATCTCCGACAACTCCGCCCCATAACGTATTATCAAGGTCGAGTACAAGCGCTTTCTTGTTCTTGCCGAACACCGACTTTATTATTGCCGCTAAATTGAATGCAAAGTCGGGTATCGCAGGAACGCACATTGCGTACTTGTACAGGTGCCAGTAGGATGGCTCGCTCCACTTGTCAAGACCGTAGCAGGCGCTGACATAGTTTATATCATTGATATAAAAACTCTCGTGCGATGCGGCATAATCGGCAAATGCCGTGTTCAGCCTGTTTATGAAATTCACTCTGCCTCGGCAGTCAAACGCATCACGGTTGCCCATAAGCCTGAAATACGGCTGTTCAAAGTTATTCTGTATAACGGGGCAGTGGTAGCGCTCGGCTATCTTTTCCCACATTGTTTCAAAATATTTCATCTGCTCGGCAAAAAGAGCGTCTGTCTGCTCCTTGCTGTCGGTTATCGCAGGATATTTCAGAATATTGCGGTTTGATGTATGAACAAAAATAAGGTCGGGTGAGAAGCTGTCAAGCTCCTCATTTCCGAATACCGCATCCTGCCAGTAACGGTTGTACTCCGACTCGTAGAAGGTCGGCTCGATGCCGTAGTTCAGCAGGAATAATTCGAGCATATTTATTATATCGTTCGTGGTTGAGCCGCCGAGAACGGCGATTTTTTTCTTTATACGCACACTGCCGTCTGACAGGAGCTGTCTTTTTATAGAGCGTTTCTTTTTCAGCAGATAACCGCTGTCGAAGGGGTATTCAAGTTCTTTCATGTAATCTTCCTTAAATGTTTCTTATATATGAGAAGTAGTCGCAGTTGCCGCCTGCAACGGTATAGGCGCAGTTTGCAAACAGCAGATCAGTCGCATCGACCTGCTTACAGAATTTTATTGCGTTTACCTCGCAGTAGCGCAGGTCAAGCACATAGATATTATCAAAGCTCTCAGTGAAGAACGGGATAAGTCCGTTGCCGTAGCTTTCCTTGATAACGACCAGATTTCTGCCTGTCTTTGCGTTGGTCTTTATATGGGCGATGAGATCGTCACTGCCTAAAAACGACAGGTAGTAATAGCTTGCGTTGTCGCAAAGGAAAAGGCTGCTGTCATAGCCGTTGCTGTAATAACGGTCGTAATATGTGGTTTTCAGCTTATCCTCATTCGGAGAATAGTAGACCGCATAGGTTTCGGGGTCATTATTAAGATGCTCATCGGACGAATAGTAATACATCGAGCCGACATAGCCGCCGCAGGTTTCCTTGCGGTAATTCTTTATATCCGGCACTTTAACACCTGCCGTTTTGCAGAACACCTGTGCGGCATAATATGCGCCGAGCGGCATCCAGTGGTGGTCCGTCCTTGAGTATATCTCCTCTGAGGTGTGCTTTGACAGAGTATCATACACGCTGACGTTTGTAACGCCCGTGCTTTTAAGTCCGCTTTCGATATAATCTATCTTATCCTTCTGAAGCTCGGTGTAACCCTTGTATTCGGTCGGATTGTAGAAATCGACAGAAGTCGGTATTACCATAGAATATACCGTCACTTCGGGAAGCGCCGACTGGAATGCCTTTACATCGGTCATATATTGGTCGCAGTAGCCGTATGTACCGCCGTAGAACATAATTCCACGGTAGTGATTATCCATTCCTGCGACTAATATACCGTTGTCGCCTATCGCCCTGTAGCTGTTTATATCGCTGTTGCTTGCGGGGGCGGAACTTTCTTCGGCAGAAGTGCCGTCTGTTTCGGGAGCGGAGGTTTCTTCCGCAGAAGTATCCGGCGGTAACGTTTCGGGAGCGGAGGTATCGGGCTGTTCGGTTTCTTCGCTTTCGGTGTCCGAAGGAGCTTCCGATGATACGGGGTCGGGTGGTAGGGTGTATGCCGATGTGTCCTTGCCGCTTGCGTTGCTGTCGGGGAAAACCTCCGAGCATCCGCAGGCGAGCGATAATGTCAATATAAGCGCTGTTATCTTCGGGAGCTTTTTCATACTGCTCCTCCTTTCAGAAAACCTGTCAGCGATTTACTTTGAAAGCAGGTTGTTCTTTATACCCTCTGCATTTTCACCGACAGCGGAGAATGTACACATTGTGAACAGAACGTCGGTAATGCCGTTATCCTTAATAAAGTCGGGTGCGTAAAGGTCAAAGTAGCGGATGTCGCAAACGTAGATTTCCTCAAAGGAATCTATAAAGAAGGGAACTTCGGCATTGCCGTAGCTGTCCTTGAAGATGCAGAGCTTTCTGCCATTCTTGTTTGCGGTTTCTATCTTTACTATCTTCTGATCGCCGCCCATAAAGGTCGAATATGCGCCGCTTGCGGGCTGATCTACAAATATGCTGTGAAACTGTGTGAGCTGCTCGTCAGCCTTGAAGTCGGTGGTATAATAAGTGGCGGTGTAATCTGTAGAGGGGATATAGTAGGTGAAGGTATCGGGGTCGTTCTTGATACGCTCGTTATACTCGGTAAATGCGTACATTGTTCCGACAAAGCCTTCTATCGTTTCCGTCTTGTAGGTTGAAAGCTCTTTTACGGGTACCTGTGCCATTTCACAGAAAGCCTTTGCCGCATAATATGCGCCGAGGGGTTCCCAGTGGTGATCGGTACGGGTATAGATGTACTCGTTTGTGTGTGCCTCAAGTGCGGCGTATCCGTCAACGTTTATTACGTTCACCAACTTGTTTGCAATGCTGTTTATCGAATCCCTGTGGCTTGCGTTGTATTGTTCGTAGCCATCGGGAAGGTAGTATGCGCCTGCTGTAGGCACTACCATATTGAATACGTTCACCGATGAGCCTACCTTTTCCTTGAACTCGTTAAGGTATGATGCATAGTTTGCACCGTCGCCGCCGCCGTAAAGGGAGATGCCCCATGTATGACCGTCTATGTCAACGACAAGCTGGCCGTTTGTCTGAACGCCGTCAACGCCGACAGGCTTCTTATTTTCGGACGATGATTCATCGGAAGAAACTGTGCTTTCTGAAGATGCTGATGAATTATCGCTTGTTGTGTCGCTTTTTGTATTATCCTTGCTTTCTGCAGCGGAGCTTTCCGCTGCACTGCTTTCGTTTTTGCTGTCCGTAGCGGAGCTTGTATTCTGTGATGAGCAGGCGGAGGCCGACGTCAGAATTGACGCACAGGCAAGTATTGCCGCTGTTAACCTGATATTGAGCTTCATAGTATGTCCTTTCTTTATGCGGGGGTAAATATATCGCCGAATATATTATACCAACTTATTTTCTGTAGTTAGGACTTTAATCATTCCGATATAAAGCAGATTGCTATAAATAAACAACTTAGCAATCTTTCGGATTTCTTTATTCTTTTCACGGGAGGGGCAAGTTAGGCAAGGATGCCTAACGTATGTACCAAAAGTTTTGCAGGGATGCAAAACCGTAAAGTACATACAACCCCTCCCCTACAAAAAATACATAATGATATCACATAAATCAACGATGAAATTTCTGACTTTTTGCTACCCGTAAATGTAAATTCTTGTCCTATTGTAGTATATCACACTATCGTGTCAAGTTCAAGGATTTTCACTTAAGTTTCAGCCGGCGAAACGTTATATTTACTGTAAATGTCACGGGTTATGACTATTCCGCCGGGGAGGGCATATTCGCTCTGCATATAGTCGTAATAATCGCCGGGGGTGATTATGCCTGCGGTCTTTACTATATCGGTTCCTGCCTTGCTGAGTATATAGTCCGCAAGGAAAACGCAGTTTGTACTCATAACAAAATAGGTCTTGAATCTGCCACTTTTAAACTTAAAGAACCGTGCGTGTGTGCCGTTCCACAGCGAACTGCAATAATCGTCAAAATCCGCAATGTCGGCGGCGGGGCTGTTTTCGGCTGCAAGCTGATAGGGCGGTTTCCAACGGGTGATGTTTCGCTCGAGCTTTGCTATGCCTTTTCTGACTTTTGCAAGCTGTTTTTCCGACAGCTTTATGCCGAAATCGAATACCATCTGCAAATCGTGATAAACGCAGAAATTTATATACTTGTCAAAATCCGCTTTGAAAAGCACACCGTCACCGATAGCGCCGAAAAGCCGCTCCGACGCTTTATCGTAATTTCCGTAGGATATTACCGTGCCGTTCAGCACAAGGTCGCAATGTCCTATAGAGCCTACTCCGTCGGCGCTGACGTGGATAAGAACGTGTATATCGGGGGTGTCGGCGCTTTTTTCGTAACGCTCCTCGTTTTGCAGTTTTTCAATATCTATCTCACGGGAATCAAGGCGTTCGGTATAGCTGCGCAAGGTTTTCAGCGGTATGAACGTGGTTATGACCTGCGGAAGCGAAAAGCGTATCCTGCGGCGGATGATGCCTTTGGCTTTATTCGGAGCGGCCTCACGGATAAACAGGCGGAGTTCGCCTGCGCCGTAAATTATGCAATACAGTCCGATGACAACAAGCATACCCTGACTTCCCATAAGAGTGCCGAACAGCATAATAATGCCGAAAACGGTGAAGAATATTCCCGAAAAAAAGTCATAGAACGCATCGGGAACGGCATTTTTAAGGGCTGTGCCGAAGTCGATGAATTTCACAAGGGCATTAAGAAAAACGTAAAGCGAGAATATAAACGACAGAAGCGCAAGAGTGGCGGCCGGAACGAAAACGGATATAAGTCCTATTATAATGTTTCCGATGCCACTGAACACGGGCAGCCGCTGATGTCTTGCGTAGGCACGGATAAGGCGGTGGATACCGTTTGCAACGATAAAGATACCGCCAAGCCTTGCGGCAGGCTCTACCACTATTTTTCCGTTTACAAGTACAAGTATACCGACAGTGATAAGTCCTGCGCCGTACAGGAGCAGCCACGTTATATTGAAGTTCTTTTTTATATTCGGCTTTACGGTCATAATATGCTTTTACTCCTTTCTATAAATATTTTTTATAATGTCTAACGGGGGGTTGGGGCGTAGCCCCAAGCGGGGTGAGGGCGGCAGCCCCACACTCAGCCCCGGCATGGATGCCGGGCGTGTATGCCCAAGGGCTTTGCAAGGACGCAAAGCCAACCAAGCATACACAGCCCTTCACCACGGGGAAGGGGTTTGGGGTTAGGGCTAGAAATTTGCACTTCATATTGAAAATCACACTTTTTCTACTAACCTATCGTCTATAAAACCATCTTGATTTTTACAAGAAAATATGGTACAATAACTATCGCAACTTTACTGTGCGGTCACGGGGTGAAAACCGTGAGGAAAGTCCGAGCATCACAGAGCAGGGTAGCTGTTAACGGCAGCCGGAGGCGACTCCAGGGCGAGTGCAACAGAAATATACCGCATTGTTTTACAGTGTAAGGGTGGAAAGGCGAGGTAAGAGCTCACCACGGGGCAGGCGACTGTTCCTGTGTGTAAACCCTATCCGATGCAACACCGATTGGTTTCGGGGGTAAACCGTCTGCTCGGCGGTCCCGATTTAAGGTGGCTTGAGGTCTGCGGCGACGCAGGGCGTAGATAGATGATCGCACACGACAAAACTCGGCTTACAGGTAAAGTTGCTATATGGATATTGTGCCGGCCTTTTATATAAGGTCGGTTTTAGTTTATAGAAAAAGTGTGTTTTTGAAATAAACTTCTGATTTATTATCCCTAACCCCAAACCCCTTCCCCATGGGAAGGGGCTATATTACTGGGGCTACCGCCCCTAGCCCCTGTCGGGGGCTTCGCCCCTGCGACCCCATTTTTCAATAAACAAGAGGTTTTTTGTTTTTATAAAGCCGCTCGGTTATCGGGCGGCTTTGATCGTATTTACTTGCTGATTATCTTTTCGGCGGCGGAGGCAAGGTAGAGCGAGCCTGTGACCATCGCTATATCCTTTGTTCCTGCCTTGAGCGCTGCCTGTGAAATTGCACTGTTAAGGTCGCCGCAGGCGGCAGCGCGTACTCCCTGCTCTATGGCAAAGCGTGTAAGCTGAGAAGCGGGTACGCAGCCGGGCATAAAGCCGTCAACGAATATTACGTCTTCGAAGCGGGGGAGAATTATTTTAAGGGCGGTCTGCCAGTCCTTGTTTGCCATCATGCCGACTACGGCGTGTATTTTTCTTTTGTCGCAGTTCAGCAGCTTTTCGGCGGCTCTCATTGCAGAAGGGTTGTGCGAGCCGTCTATAATGCAGGTAACGCCGTTCACGCTTACCTCCTCCATTCTGGCTCTGAGGGCGGATCTTTCAAGTCCTGTGAACACACTGCTGTACTCTATATTCAGTATACGGCATGCCTCTATGGCGCACAGTGCATTTTTTATCTGATGTTCACCGGACATAACGAGATGATAATTTATACCCTTGTACGAAAAGAACACATCGGTAATATCCATATGGAGCATCTGCACTCTTGACATATCGGGGATAATTTCTTCGCAGTTATACTCACGGCATTTATCGTCAATGACACGCATTACCTCTTTTGCCTGTCCCGGATATACTATGCACGGAACGGACGGCTTTATTATGCCTGCCTTGTGACGTGCTATTTCGGCAAGCGTATCGCCAAGCACATCGGTATGGTCGAAATCTACCGATGTTATAACGCTGACAGCGGGATTTACAACGTTAGTGCAGTCAAGAAGTCCGCCTATGCCGGTTTCTATAACGGCAACGTTTACCTGCTCTTTGTAGAAATAAAGCAGGGCTATGGCGCAAAGTATCTCAAACTGTGAGAATCCGTCAAAGCCTGTCTGCTCTACGGCGTTTTTCACCTGTTCGCAAAGAAGCGCAAAGGCAGGGCGTGAGATATATTTGCCGTTTACCTGTATGCGTTCCTCGATGCACTCAATATAGGGCGATGTGAATTTTCCTACGCTCTTGTTGTCGGCTTTTACAGCGTTGCTTATATATTCGCATACGCTACCTTTTCCGTTTGTTCCTGCAACGTGAACTATTTTAAGTTCGTTTTGCGGATTGCCGAGAAGCCTCATAAGAATAACAAATCTTATAAGGTCCTTTACAGGCGTACCGGATTTTGTGAAAGAACCGACGTATTCAAATGCCTGTTCGTATGTCATGTGGGTTTCCTTTCGCATTTTCTTCTTTTACTCAAAACACAATTTCTTCATTTCATAAGTGCGATAAAGCTCTTTGCCTTATTTACTATCAGCTTATCGTTGTCATAGACGAGCAGGTTATGCGCCTGTCCTATGCCTACCCAGCGTATCTCAGAAATTTCTTCAAGCTGGGGGGTGTAATCATAATTTTTTGCACGGGCGACAAAATACACAACTTCCTTTTTTGCGTCCTTGCGTGGCGAATATGTAACCGTTTCTCTGAATCCTGAGTCAATATAAACGTCTATGCCGGTTTCCTCTTTTATTTCACGTTTTGCGGTTTCTTCTTCGGTTTCGCTGTTTTCAACGTGTCCTTTCGGGAATGACCAGTAGCCCGACTTGATGTGCTTTATAAGCAATATTTCCGTATTGCCGTGAAATTTTCTGTAAACAATACCGCCGCAGGACTTTTCATAAGTCATCTGCTCCGAACACCTCCTTGTGTCTGACCGCTTGCGTTGTCAAAGCATTAAAACACGGTGCAGTTGTTTATAATCGTTTATATTATAGCATGTTTTTCACAAAAAGTCTATAGCGAAGGGGTGTAAATGATAGTGGGGTTGGGAAAAAGAGGTGGTTTTTAGTTGATGGGTGGGGAAAAGCCACGGCGGGTGCCGTGGCTTTTTAGTATTTATCTTTGGTAACAAGCTACCGATAGTTCTTTTTGTCGGATAGCACTTCTCGGGTTCGCTATTCAAATGGGTACACTTGTCAATATTAACGAGGGAAAGAACCAAAGAGACTAGGGCAAGGGACTTGACAGCCCCTCTCCCTATCTCTTAGGTTCTCTCCCTCGTGGCTCCCTCTTTCCTTACTCACACCCCCACCCCGTCGGGGTGTTGGCGGAACTCGATTAACCACCGGAACATTGTATGACCTGTTAATGCAGGGACGCTTAACGCTACACGTCCGCAGGTTAGTACATATATCTCAGGTTAGTGGCGTTTTTTTGAAAGGTCAATGTCAGTGCAGTTGTAATGATGTACTCACGAAAATATTAACTCCTTGTCGATACGGAAAATGTTTTAGGCGGTGTTTGCGATATATTTCACTGTGTTGCTTTAATAAGAACCGGTTTATTCTTCGGTTTTTGTGAATCTGAACGATTTCATATCGAACTGTGTGCCGGGCAGGAATACGAATGCAATGTTGTTCTTGCCTGCGATGTGCTCGATGTCAAACGTTACCGGCGTGTACTCGTCTGCGTGGGGGAATTCGAGCAGACGGGTGGTCTGGCTGCCGTTCTCATCGTTTACTCTGAGCTGTATTGTACAGTTATCGAGCGGTGTTCTGCCTGTAACGGTTATCTTATCCGTTCCGCCTGCGAAATCGAGGCCGTTGAATTCGATAACAACGTTGTTGCCTATCTCCTCAACGCACGAGCCGTTTACCTTGTAATCATCGCCGTACAGATTATCGTTGTCTGCCGCAGAGTTTTCCGCATAGGTACGGTCGTACTTTTCAAACTCAAAGCCGCCGAATATGCAGGAATTATTGATAACAAAGCTGATGTCGTGCGTTCCGCTTATTCTGCACGGCAAGTCGAAGGTCTGTGGGTATGCTCTGTCCCATCCGCCGTTATTCTTTATTGCAAATGTGCCGATATATCTGCCGCCGTTGTCGGCATCGCCGAGATACAGCTCTACGGGATAATCTTCACCGCCGCCGCTGTTTCCGACGCTTATCGTAATCTTCTTGGTTCCGCCGCCGAAATCAACGGAGCTGAAGCCGACGGTCGTTCTTCCGTTAAAGCCGCCGAGCGAGCCTCTGTCTATCGTGATAACGGGAACATTCGAGAAATCGCAAAGGCAGGCGGCAATAAAGATATAAGGATCCTTTTCTGCTTTTCCGAGTCCTTCTGCCGTATATTCAAGCTCAGAGATAATCTTCGGAATGTCGGTACCGTTCTTTGAATATGCTCTCAGGCGGAATTTGCCGTCACCGAAGGCTTTCAGTGTTGCCGTATTTCCGTCAAACGAAACTACCTTGGCAAAGCTGATCTCAACTCCGTTATCGGTACAGCATTTGAACTCTATGTCACGGAAGGTTGCGTTTTCGGGGAATATCTTTACCGAAATTTCGGCAGTATCACGTTCTTTTGTCAGTGTACGAGGCTCACTGTCGAAAAGGTCGATTTTTCTTACGGGAATTTCATTTGTGTAGGGCGTGGTTACTGCGGGGAATGCGTTTTGAGTGACAACGCTTACTCCCTGCGGCTCTGTTTCGGGGGCTACCGCTTTTATAGTTATCGTTTTAGGCTTCAAGCCCTCGCTTTCGGCGGTTATAACTATGTCGCCTGTTTCAAAGGTGGATTCGATTATCGCAAGGAGCTTTCCGGAGAACAGCTTTCTGTGATTGCCCTTATAGCTGTCATAGTCGGTGCTGTCGCCGTTATCAAGTCCTACAAGTCTGCCTGCGCCCTTTACGGTGAACTTTATTCTGTTTACCGCATTCTGAACTTCCTGTCCCATTATATCGTCAACGGTTACGGTAATAAACGCAAGCGATCTTCCGTCAGCCGCTATTTCGCTCACATCGGGGCTCATATTTACTTTATAGGGGTCGAGAGAGGTGAAAAGAACCTCCTCCTTTTCGTAATCGTCAACATCGCAATCGGGGCTGAGATAGCCTCTTACCGCAAGCGGCTTGTCCTTATGGAACGGCACTGTGAAGCGGGCGCAGAGCTTGTCTTCCGTGAGGTGATCTATCACCTTTCCGTCATACATCTCTCCGCAGTAATGAAGTCTGATAAACGGAAGGTCGGAATAAACAAGCACGTCTATAAGCTGACCCTCGTTGAAATCCCAGCAGCAAGGAGAAACGTGAATGAAGGACTTTTCTTCGGCTATATCCCATACCGATTTATAGAACCAGTACGAGTCTTTTTCAAAGCCTGCGGTATCTATGATGCCGAAGTATGAATTCTTGGTATTGTAGGGGGTAGGCTCTCCGATATAGTCAAATCCTGTCCATACGAACTGTCCCATTGAATATTCTGCGGCGGCATCCATAGCGAAGGATCTGAGCGGAGATGCTCCCCAGTTTACAACGCTGTTTCCGAGATCGGAGCATTGCAGATCGTCATATACCAGTAAGCCTGTATCATAGGGGAAGTGGTATATGCCTCTTGAGCGTACCGTCGAGGCGGTTTCACTGCCGTAAATGACCCAATCGGGATGCTTTTCGTGATGCTCGTCATACAGCTTTTCCGTATAGTTATAGCCTGCCAGCTTCAGATAATCAGCTACATTCTGTGCATTTTCCCACTGCATATAGTTTGAGGCTATAGTGGGCGGGGCATTGTGCATAGGGTCGTTCTTTTCGACCTCCTCGCAAAGCATCTTAGCAACCTCAAGTCCTCTGGGGCTTTTATGCGTATCGTATATTTCGTTGCCTATACTCCACATTATAACCGAAGGGTGATTACGGTCACGTTTTATCCACGCTTCAACATCCTTCTTATACCAGTCGGGGAAGAAACGGTGGTAATCGTTCTCGTTCTTGGCAAGCTCCCACATATCGAATATTTCGCTGTCAACGAGGAAGCCCATTTTGTCACAAAGCTCCATAAGCTCTCTTGACGGAGGGTTATGGCTGGTGCGGATAGCGTTTACGCCCATATTCTTCAGTTTTTCAAGCTGTCGGCGGGTGGCATCGTAATTTACCGCAGCGCCGAGTGCACCTAAGTCATGGTGCATACAAACACCGTTCAGCTTAAGGTGCATACCGTTTAACAAAAAGCCCTCGTTTGCGCTGAATTTTGTGGTTCTGAAGCCGAATTTTTCAACGGTATCATCAAGCCTGTTTCCGTTATCGTCATAAAGTATCACGGACAGGGTATATAAATTGGGTGTGATTATATCCCATAATTTAGGAGCATCCATATAGAACACCAGCTTATCGTTCTTGCCGCAAAGTCTGCGTTCGCAAACGTAAACCTCTCTGTTTTCGGGATCTCTTAATGTATATGAAATCAATCCGCAGACCGTGTCGGAAAGGCTTATCTGTACAGTAGTCTTCCATTTGCCGTGTTCTCTGCGGTCTGTGTCACTGCACTTTGCGCTGATATAGACACCGTTTTCAACGATGTGACGGCGTGAGGTCTTTCTGAGCCACACGTTTCTGTATATTCCGGCTCCGCTGTACCAGCGGGTATTCGGGGATTTATGGTTTACTCTGACTAAAATGCGGTTTTCACCGTTTTTCAGAGCATCGGTTATATCAAAGCTGAAGGTTGTATAGCCGTACTTCCACTTGCCGACTTCCTTATCGTTTACATAGACGGTAGTATCCATATATACACCGTCAAAGATCAGGATATAGCAATCATCCTCTCCGAGTGCGTCTACGGTGAAATACTTCTCGTACCAGCCACAGCCGGACTTGTAGAGGTTTGCCGTATCGCCTATAAGCCAGTCGTGCGGTATCTCAACATTATACCAATGTGCGTTTTCAAGCGTCTTTCCGTCGCTGTCCGGTTCTGTGAGAGTGAATCTCCAGTTATCGTTGAATAAAATTCTGCGTTTTTTCATATCTGTGTTTCCTTTCGGCTTAAAAGCTGAATATGAATTGTTAGTCTTATTGTAACAGTTTGAGCAGTGAAAATCAAGCGGTAAACGGTTTATACGCAAAAAGATTTTGCCCCCTCGGTTGTCCGAGGGGGCATAATATATAAGAAGGAGAATTTGCTGCTATGCAGCGATGTGTTGATGTTATATGATGATGTTAATGCGTTGCAAAATGCTGCGGAATGTTACGGAAAAATTAGTGTGATAAAGCAAGGCGGAAGATATATGCGGTAGTATGATTTTTCTGTGCGTTGCTATAACTGAAATGCGTTGTTTCAAAGCGTTGCGAAATTGTTAGGAAAGTAAGGAAAATTGCAATAAAAGCGTTTAATCCACTCTTACAGCCTTTAAGAAGTTGTCGGTATAATATACCGACTTCATGCTTGCGGTGCGGACTTTCTGTCCCGGATACGGACTGAACACTATCGTGTCATCTCCGGTATATATACCGCCAAAGAACGAGTCGCCGTCCTTTATGAAAACTATATCGCCCTTTTCAAGCTTTTCAAGAGCTATTTCAGTTCCCATTTCTTTCTGTGCGGTAAGTCCTCTGGGACAATCAACACCGTTTGATGTCAGCGCATAGTAGATAAGTCCTGAATTATCAAAACCTGTTTCTGCGCTGTATCCGCCCTCAGTGAATGGTTTACCGAGCATATCATAAGCCGACTTTGCTATTGCATCACCTTTTTCTGAGGGAGCGGGCGGCTCGGTGCTGTCTGACGACGTATTATCGGAAGAGTTGTCCTCGCTTGATGTGTTGTCGGAGGAGTTATCCTCGCTCGATGTGTTGTCGGAAGAGTTGTCTTCGCTTGACGTATCATCAGAGGAGTTATCCTCACTCGATGTGTTGTCGGAAGAGTTGTCTTCGCTTGACGTATCATCAGAGGAGTTATCCTCACTCGATGTGTTGTCGGAAGAGCTGTCAGAGCTTTCCGCTACGGAACTCTGAGTGCTGTTCTGCGGATCATTTCCGCTTTCATAGGACGGAGAATTGTTTCCGGAACAAGCGGTAAGTGAAGCCAAAGCCAAAACTGTAAACATTGCCAAGATTAACGATAGTTTCTTTTTCATAATATCACGACCTTTGCTTTATCGTTTTATATTGTTCTCTGTCCTTGATTTAAGTATATCACAAAAAATCCGAAATTCAATTAAAATTCGGTTACAATATGGTAACAATTTGGTTACAAATGGTTACAAAACGGTTACAACGGTTACAAAAAGGTGACAAAATCGATTCTTTTCGCAGTTATTCCCCAAAATATACAAAAACACCGTCTGCAAAGCAGACGGCATTCCTGTAGTTTTATATGAAGGACAATGTCATAATCGGTTTTAAGCAACTCTTACAGCACGGCTGAAGCAGTTTTGCCAATAAGAGCTGTTAAGGTCGGCAAACTTTACCTTTTCACCCGGATAAGGGCTGTAAATAAGCTGGCCGTTGCCTGTATATATTCCGGCGAAGTCAATCATCTCGCCTGTTTCTGAATCTTTATCGGTAAAGAAAAGGATGTCGCCCGGCTCAATCTCGCTGAGCGCTACGGTTGTACCCATTTCTTTCTGTGCGGCTGTTCCTCTCGGACAATTGATAAAGCCGTTTTCACGAAGGACATAGTATATAAGTCCCGAATTATCGAAGCCCTGCTCAGGCGTTGCCATACCGCTGACATAATCGACTCCGACAAGAGCCTCGGCGGTTGACACTATCTGAGTGCGAAGGTCATTTATTGTACTGCTGTTATCAGAGCTTTCCGGGAGCGATATTATATCCGATACCGTTGTCTGCTGTGACGAAGGTTCTGAGTCGGTACTCTGCAGTGTTGTTGATGTTATGTCTGGTGTTGAATTGTCCGATGATGTGTTATCCGAGCCGCATCCGCTTAAAGCCGGCACCAAAGCTAAAGCAAGCGCCGCAATAAACAAAGTGACTGCGTATCTTTTCATTTTTACCCTCCGTGCGACAGTAGAGTAACGCTGTACTGCTGTCGTCTGAGATGTACTGTTGTTTCTTTGTACACAATATAGTATATCCCAAAAAGCACAAAAAGTCAAGTGAATATTTTCCATTTTATGCTGATAAATAGGGGGATATGGTGTAGCTTTGCTGAAAGTTTATGTTGATATTGTGAAAAGAAGAACGAGCCTCCCGTGTGGGAGGCTCGCAAAGAAATTACTTATTCTTTTTCTTCTTGCTGATGATGAATGTAATAACACCGACTGCAACTAAAACTACCAGTGCAACAACGCAGATAATGATCGCTGTCATATCAAAAGTCACGCCTGTGTTTGTGTTGCCGCTGCTTGCTCCGACTACTGTGCTTGCGCCGATTTCTTCGGCAAAGCAGGTAATACCCAGTAATATCGACATTGCTGCGGCTGTAACCGCAGAGGTTAATTTCTTCATAATAAGTATCATTCCTTTCTTCTTTTTGTAAAGACTACTATACTACATTTCTTCCGAAAAAGCAAGCGGAAAATTATACAAATTTTTTCAGCCTTCGGCTAAGTTTATTCTGTAGGTGCGGCGGGTGCTGTTGTCGCCTTGGCGCCGTTTATGATGCCATTGATTATTTCGGGCTGGGTTACTGTGCACTCTGTGCGGTCGAATAAGCCGAAGCCGTGATTACCGTTATAGCCGTTATCCCAGTAAACAGTAACGATATTTCTCTGATGAGCGGCATAATTCACATACTCTGCGAAATAAGCACGATATATAGTATTGCTCTTATCCTTTGAGGTCTTGTCGTTTGCGCCGTACTCGCCTATTACAACGCCGTAACCGTTCTTGATAAACGCATTGTAGAGCTTATCGAACTGTCTGTTTACGAGCGTTTCACTCTGTCTGCGCTTTACAAATTTCTTGACCGAGTCGCCCCATTTATAGAAGGTATCCTTGCCTTCGTCTACGCAGAATTCCCACGGGGTGTAGTAGTGGACGGAAATCATTATCCTGCTGTCATTCGGGATAACGAACTTTGCTTCCATTGTATATGTATCGCAGTCGCCTGTTGTGAAGTTTATATCTGTGTTCCAGCCGGGGATAAGCAGATAACGACTGTTGTTATTGCCGCCTGCTTTTCTTACCGTATCAACGAAAATCTGATTGTATGCGTTGATGTTGTTGTAGTATTCGGGTTTGGGGTTTCCGTATGATCCGTCAAACACTTCATTCATTGACTCGAACACGAGGCGATCGTCATAGTTCTTGAAGCGATTTGCTATCTGCTCCCAGACCTTTTCGTACTTTGCTTTTATAGTCTCCTGCTCGGAAGCGGGTTCGCCGCAGAGAAGCCAGCCGCCTTTTATGCTGTAGTAGCCGTCGCCGTGAACGTTGATTATAGCGTAAAGTCCGTTATCAATGCACATATCGACTACTTCCTGCACTCTGTCGAGCCACTTTGAGTCGATAGTGTAGTCGGGGCCTTCACCTATCTTCGAAAGATATGATACGGGGATACGGATAGACTTGAAGCCCTGTGCCTTTACCTGCTTGATGAGATTTTCGGTAATTACGGGGTTGCCCCACGCTGTTTCGCTCGGTGTTCCGTCGGAGTTTGACTCAAGCTGATTACCGAGGTTCCAGCCGGGCATTAAGTTCTGCGAGAACTGAACAGAGTCACCTTTTGTTTCGGCAGGTGCAGGTTCCGGCTTCTGTGTTGCGATCGTTGTGGTTGTAGTGGTCGCCTCTGTTGTTTCGGCTTTCGTTGTGGTAGTAGTTGTTGTTGTTGTTGAAGCCGAGCTGTTTTCAGATGATGTTGCGGCATTTCCCGAGCAAGCGGAAATTCCCGTTATCACCATTATGCCGCTTAAAATTGCGGCGAGCATTCTTTTCTTCATAGATACCTTTCTTTCCTTGACTGCCGTTTTTTTGATATGCTGACAGCCGTTTTTTATTGTGTCAATCATATTGTAAAGGTTTTCACGGAAAAAGTCAATAGCCAATCAGGCTTATCCGCTAATTTTGCTAAAACGATTACACGGCGTTTGCAGAATGTAAAAAACCGCCTGTAAAACCGTTAAGTCTTACGGGCGGTATACTATTTTAATATATAGGGAGAAATTTTTACTCGGCTACGTTAGTCGTATCTCCGGGAACAGCATCGGGCGGTGTGACCGGCTCGGTTGTGCTGTAGTCGGGGTAGTAATCGTACTCGCTGCTTGTATCTATCGCAGAAAAATCATCTTTTGAGAAGGAATCTTCTGTTTCGACAAGGTAAACGCCGTCAAGCGCTGTCAGCTTTATAAGGAAGTTGCCGGGGCAATATACCTTTACTGCTGTAATATCCTTAGCGTTCTCCTCGAATAATGCGGCGATAGCCTCGCTGCCCTTTACCTTTGTGTTATCGGAAAGATAAACCTCTGTAACACGGATGTTGCCCTTGCTGTCTGCCTTAGCTAAAATGCTCTGCATTTCTTCGGGCGTTACTGAATTTCTGAAGGTAACGTAAAGGAAAACATCTTCGGTGTTCTCTTCCGCCTTGCTGTATGCCTCCATAGCCATTCTGAAACGGTCTTCCGCACTTATCGAGGTTGTCGGTGAAACAACAACAGGACTGCCGGAATTCAGCAGGGCGACGCTTGAAAATGTGATAGCTACGGCGGCTGCGGCACCTGCCACAGAAAGCCAAACCGTTTTCAGCCTGCTCTTTTTAGCCTGTACAGACTTACCCATAGCGGCTTTTCTTATCTTCTCGTAATCAAACGAATACTCGCTCATCAGTTCTTTGTAAAAATCGTTTGTATTCATCTGAAAGCCCCCTTCCGTAAGTCGTTATAATTTGAATTTTTTCTTTTGTCTTTCTATTGTGCGATAGAGCTTGTTTTTAACGGTAGACAGCTTGACGTCAAGCGCCTTCGCTACATCCTCCAGCTTCATATCACACGCAAAATGAAGATAGAATATCTGACCTGTCAGTTCATCGGTCTTCATTATGTCATCGAAAATCTGCTTTGCAACGATCTTGTTGCTGATAACGTCCTCAAGTCTTTGCTGAGGCTTGGACATCTCCCGCTCGATAGCGACCATTTCTTCTTCGGTATAGTCGGAAAAGGAGGAAACCTTGTCATCCTTCTTCCTACCAGAAAAATAGGTGCGGCATTCAAACTTCGCTATATTTATAAGGAAAGCCTCGGGGCTTTCGATGTCCTCGTGTCCTTTTTCGCTTATACGCTTGAAGAAACGTGTATAGACGTTCTGAATAATATCTTCCGCATCTTCTCTGTTTCCGCATTTGCTGACTACAAAACGGGAAACGGATCTGCAGGTTTCGTTGTAGACACGGTTGAAATATTCTTCGTTATTCTCGTGACCTCCGTGAATCTCTGCGCCCATCGGCTCACCTCACTTTGTCACCTACTTTGTAGTAGGCTGAATTTCAGAAAAAGTTTCACTCGAAATGAAAATTCTGTGTATCGGATAAGTAACAAAATAAGAATGTTTTTTGTGCAGTATAACCATATATTGATTTTTGACTGCCGGGAAGCAGAATATATGGCACGAAGTGCGTGCTGTCTGCATATTTCCTCTATTATATTGTACATTAAACGGGGCGGTTAGTCAAGGGGAACATAATAAACGGAGCAGAATAAAGAAAATGTGTCGTTTGTAACGTTTGCAACACATACAAATGAAACGGATTTTACAAAAACAGTTAATAACAGAACCGGAGCTTAGCTTAATGCTAAGTTTTTTGTTATACAAATTGTTGTATTTTCAGATTTAATGCTGTAAACGTACAAAATCCCATTAATGTTTATATTGTTTCACCAAAACAAAAATGTATTTTTGTGCAAAATGCCACTTGCAAATCTAATTGCGATATAGTATGATTAAAAATAGCTTAAATGCAAAAAAATATTTTATGGAGGACAAAAAAATGAAGTTTACAAAAACTTTAGCTGCAATCGCAGCAGCTTCACTCGCAGTATCATCACTTGCAGTAAGCGCATTTGCAGCAGACGCATTAGTTTCAATGACTGTTCCTGAGAACAGTAAACCTCAGGATGCAGGTCAGGTTAATTTATGGGAACTTCCCTTTGATGACAGCGTTGAAGCATGGGCAGGCAAGGTTGATAAGGCAGTAGCTACTATTACAACTGAGGCTTATGCTAACGGTGCTTTAGGCGGTAACACTGTTGCCAATAACGGTTGGGCTTCATCAGACCAGATCGAAAGCAGTGAAGCCGGCACACATCAATGGGTTTGGGACAGCATCGGCGGTCTTCAGACTCAGGACGCAGACGGTAAGTCAAACGGTTACTTCAAGGTAGAAGTATGGTGGATGAATGCTCTGGGAGAAGAGGGCAATCAGACTCCTGCTACATTAACAATCGACAAGGTTGATTTCTATGATAAGGCCGGCGATTTACTCGCTACATATCCCGCAGCTGCTGACACAGATACAAAGCCCGCTGAGCCTAAGCCTATTCAGACAAAGGCAGATATTTCATTTACCGATAAGAAAACTCCGTCATACACATACACAGTTAAGGGCGACATTGATACGCTTAAGGTTGATGTTGCACTTTCAGCTGATGCAGCAGCAGCTGGATCAGGTTGGAACGATTACTGCTCTGCAGGCGTTGCTGTTAAGAACCCCGACGGTACAGTTAAGTACTATCAGTGGGGCGGTGCAAGCATAGCATGGGCTTGGGATGTAAACGGTGATGGTGTTGGAGATACTAAAGACGGCGTTGGCACCGAAACATGGGTAGGCACTGTCGGCGCTGACGGTGGTCAGCTTTCTATCCCCGTTGTTAAGGGTGCTGTAGTTGATTTCTACTGCTTAAGCTGGGATACATATAATGGCGTTCAGTACACATTAACAATCAACGATGAAGAAGCTGCAGTAGAGCCCGGTGAAACAGAAGAGCCTACTAAGCCCGGCGAAACAGAAGATCCTGCTGAGCCCGGTGAATCTTCAGGCGATGTTGTTAACCCCGGCGAATGCTCAGGCGAGCCCGTTAACCCTCCTACAGGTGCTGCAGTAGCAGTTATCCCTGCAGTTCTCGCAGCAGCAGCAGTTGCTACAACAGGTATCGTTCTTAAGAAGAGAAGCAAGTAATTGCTTTTAAACGGTTTAACACTTTGAATTAAAGAGCATACGACCCCTCCGCTTATGGCGGAGGGGTTTTTTTATCACATAAGTTGGAATATTTTCAAATTTAATGCTGTAAAGGCACAAAATTGCATTACTGTTTATATTGTTTCACCAAAACGAAAAAGTTTTTTTGTGCAAAATGACACTTGTAAAAAAAAACTGCGATATAGTATGATTAAGAAAAGCTTAGAAGCTTAAAAAATATTTTATGGAGGACAAAACCAATGAAGTTTACAAAAACTTTAGCAAGTGTTTGCGCTGCTGCAATCGCAGTTTCTTCACTTGCAGTAAGTGCTTTCGCCGGTTCTATCACATTCAGTGATAAAGTCTGGTGGACACAGAAGGACTTAAAGATTGAAGATATTTTGGAAGGCAACAAGCCCGAAGATGTCGAATCAATCACATTCACAGGCGACACTGCTTTCCTCATCGGTTACAACTCAACAACAGTAACTGATGAAACGAAAGGTAGCACATGGAAGTCGTCTGCGACTCCTGCTGACACTTTTACAGTTACTGATGCAGTTCTCACTGCACAGAAAATCGGAGAAAACACAATTTTCCCCGCTTTCAGTGTAATGTTAAGCAAGGGCGACGGCGTTGATTACACAATCAACTGGAAGGTTAACCTTAAGAACAATGAACCCGCAGATCCCGCTAAGCCTAAGCCTGTTCAGACAAAGGCAGATATTTCATTTACCGATGGTAAAACTCCGTCATACACATACACAGTTAAGGGCGACATTGATGCGCTTAAGGTTGATGTTGCACTTTCAGCTGATGCAGCAGCAGCTGGATCAGGTTGGAACGATTACTGCTCTGCAGGCGTTGCTGTTAAGAACCCCGACGGTACAGTTAAGTACTATCAGTGGGGCGGTGCAAGCATAGCATGGGCTTGGGATGTAAACGGTGATGGTGTTGGAGATACTAAAGACGGCGTTGGCACCGAAACATGGGTAGGCACTGTCGGCGCTGACGGTGGTCAGCTTTCTATCCCCGTTGTTAAGGGTGCTGTAGTTGATTTCTACTGCTTAAGCTGGGATGCATATAAAGGCGTTCAGTACACATTAACAATCAACGATGAAGAAGCTGCAGTAAAGCCCGGTGAACCTGATCCTGTTGATCCTGTTGATCCTGTTGATCCTCCTGTTGATCCCGGTAAGACAGAAGATCCTGCTGAGCCTGTAGCTCCCGCTGACGTTACAATTGCTAACTCAGGTAGGACAGTTATCGATTCAGGTCTTGTTCGTACAAACATCATCAATGAATGGACCGGCAACGATGCAGACGTAATCGCTGATAAGGCTGCTTTTGCAGGTGCTAACAAGATTTCTGTTAAGTTTACAGTTACAAACTTCACAACTCCCTTCAAGGCTTGGATCGCTATGGCTGACTCCAAGTGGGAATGCCAGTTCCAGGGCGAAGGTGACAAGCGCAATGCAAACGCTAAGTGCACTCCCGTTGAAGTAACAGGTAATGGTACTTATGTTGTAACAATCGACCTTGACAAGGTTATCGATGGTGTGGCATTCATCTCAGTTTGCACAGACCTCAAGGCTGCTGACGGCGATGCTATCCCCACAATCGCTATCGATCAGATTAAGATCAATGAAGAAATCACAGTAAAGCCCGGCGAATCAGATCCTACTAAGCCCGGCGAGTCAGATCCTACTAAGCCCGGCGAATCAGATCCTGTTAAGCCCGGCGAATCAGATCCTGTTAAACCCGGCGATTGCTCAGGCGAGCCCGTTAACCCTCCTACAGGTGCGGCAGTAGCAGTTATCCCTGCAGCTCTCGCAGCAGCAGCAGTTGCTACAACAGGTATCGTTCTTAAGAAGAGAAGCAAGTAATCACTTTTAAGTGATGAGATGCTTTAATTAAAGAGCATACAGCCCCTCCGCTTATGGCGGAGGGGCTTTTGTTATAACTGCATTATCGGATTTGAATTTCGGGGTATATAACTGAAAGCCACAGCTTTTGCTGTGGCTTTCAGTTTGTAGAAAAAGCATTATATTTGATGTGCTTCTATTATTTCCTTTTAACATTTATCTATCGTGGCAAGCTACCGATAGTTCTTTTTGTCGGACAGCACTTCTCGGGTTCGCTATTCTGTTACGTTGCTACTATGTACAAGGGAAAGAGCCAAAGCAATTAGGAAAACAACTTCTAAGCAACTACAATCACCACCATAGTTGGCTCGGCTTGACCGAACAACAGAACCTCACCCCCTTTTTCGAGGGCGGGCAAGGATATAGTGCTTTTCGAAGGATAGTGCGGTTTTGGAAGGGTTGATACAGGCGAGGGTTGCGTGACAATCCCTCCGTCTTGACGGCAGAAAAGCTTGTAGTATAAAAAGGCGGATATACTGCAAGCAAACGCAATAAATCAACAGTTTGTGCCTTGCCGTCAATCCACCTCCCTTTGACAAGGGAGGCAAGTGTGATAGTGCTTTGGCGCAAACGGTCGTATTTCAAAACTATGCGTATGCAGGGACGCTTAACGCTACACGTCCGCAGGTTAGTACTCAGGTTAGTGGCGTTTTTTTGAAAGGTAAATGTCAGTGCAGTTGTACCGATATACTCACGAAAATATTAATACCTTATCAGTATAGAAATTGTTTTAAGCGGTGTTGGAGATATATTTCGCTGTGTGGGGTTTCATAATAATCAGTTTATCGACAGTAACGAAGGTTACGCAATTCGCCAACCGTCAGAACGGCGACCCGGGAGCGGCGGCACGCCGGCAAAAATTCGCTTTATAATTAGAAATTTCGCTTTCTGCGGAAAGCGACCTAAGGCGTTGCCTTAGGAATCACAAGCATGGTTGCTTGATAGCAGTCACAAAAAAAGTCGCTGCAAGGACGCAGCGACACAAATGACCGCAGACGGACACCTTTGAAAAGGGTCAATCGAAACTTTTGGTTTCTCTTTTTAACGTTTATTACCGCCGGTAACGAAAGTCAGGCAAAGCTCAATCAAATAGAACGGCAAATTTGATGCGGGTCACACCCGCGCCGCAGATTATCCGGTAATCATTGCTTTGTTTATTCCCGACCGTTTTACTAACCTCAATAACGCACCAACCTTTAAAAAGGTCGGAATTTGAAGCGGCTCACAGCCGTTCGTTGTGGAAGGGTCTGCGTTTGTTTTCAAGAACGACCTTAACGATTGCAGAGTATATATCCTTTCGGGCATAGCTGCAATAGCCGTCTACTACCGAACGCTCCTCATCCTGCGTTACCGTTACTATTTTTACGGGAACAAGGTCAAGCACCTTTTCGGATATTATCCGCTTGCATTTTTCGCAGTGGCAGGTGTTAAATCGTCTTAACGCATCGTCAAGTATCTCGTCAATGATTATGCGGTTTATGTCTATCGTTATCTGTCCTGTGTGACGTGTTACGCTTTTAACCGTCTGCTGTGGCTCATCGTCCTCGGGGATATGGAGCATCGGGTTATGCTTTGTGTGAGATTTAGGAGCGGATGTGCCTCGCTTTGACTGCGTATAGTTACGCAGTTTGTCCTCTACGGTACTTTCGGCAAGCGATCTTTTCTCTCTTTCCTGCTCGGCAGGCGGTAAGAACGGATTGACACCTGAGGGCTTTGCATTTATAAGATTCATTACCTGTCTTGTCTTGCTTGATTTATATTCTTCTGCCACAGGAGGCGCTCCTTTCATGAATTACTGTTTCTTTGACGGTCTGCGGACGGGACGTTTGCTGTCTTTTCTCTGCGATTTTTTCATCGGCACACCGGTCACTTCGTTGATAAGACTGCGGTATTCTGCGGTTGCCTTGGAGCGTGGGGCATATTCCATTATGGAAATGCCGTGTGCAGGAGCTTCCGCAAGAGAAACATTCGTGCTTATCCTTGAGCTGAGTATCTTTGTGCCAAGCTGTTCGGCTATCATTCCGGCAAGCTCCTCAACTTCTTTTGTAAGCACAAGTCGGGGATTATATTTATTAAGCAATATGCCTGTAATCTCCAGATCCTTGTTGTAATATTTCTTTACGGCGAAAATCGTTTCTTTAAGCTGTGCTATTCCCTGCAGGCTGAGTATCTCGGCTATCATCGGAATAATCAGCTTGTCCGCCGCCGTATATGCGTTTATCGTGAGGATGGAAAGCGCAGGAGGGGTGTCTATCATTATGTAATCATAATCGTCCATAACGTCCGACAGCGCCTCTCTTAGAAGGTACTCTCTGCCAACACCGGTAAGCTCAAGCTCACAGCCCGACAGCAGTATGTTTGCGGGGATAACATCGCAGTTATCCGTGCATTGTATTGCCTCTTTTACGGTGCAGTTTCCCTTGAATACATCATACATAGTATAGCTTTCTTCTGCGTCAGCGCCAAGGCTGAAGCTGAGATTTCCCTGCGGATCGAGGTCTATTGCAAGAACGCTCTTGCCGCTTTCGGTTAGTCCTCCGCAGAATGCGGCGCAGGTCGTGGTTTTGCCGACACCGCCCTTCTGATTTGTTATCGCTATAACAACTGCCATACAGTGTATCCTCTCTTTGCCTTAACGGGTTAAATTTTAGTTTTTCAAATTATTTACAGATAAAAGCAATCATACCCGCCGAAAAAGCGGGTATGAATATTTCTGATCACTTTAATTACAATGTGTGCTGAAGATCTTCCATCTCGGAATCTTCGGGCTGATAGATGTGGTAGTTTGCCTTACCGTTCTTCTTTACGAAGTACATAGCCTCGTCAGCGGCGGCAACTACCTTGTTGCTGTCATCGCCGTGTTCGGGGTAGAATGCTATACCGATACTTGCCTTTACGTTTATCGAAACGTTTGCAAGCTCGGAGTGGTAGCCCTCGTAAAGCTCATCTATAAGATCAAGCGACAGGCTCTCTATCTCCTCAATCTGCTTAGGATCGGTGATACAAAGAACAAACTCATCGCCGCCGAAACGTCCGGCAAATCCGCTTCCCTTTACACGCTGTTTGATACAGCCGGCAACATACTTGATAACCTCGTCACCTACGGAATGTCCGAAACGGTCGTTTATGAACTTGAAATCGTCAACGTCTATAAAGAGTACCGCAACCTTTGCGTGTGCGCTACGCTCAATCTCGCTCTTAAGCTCACGCTCAAATGTGCTTCTGTTATAAAGCTGTGATAAGAAGTCATAGCTTGCACGCTCGGAAAGCTGAAGCTCAAGCTTCTTTTCGCTGTCTATGTCGGTTACGACACCGATAACACGGAGCGGTTCGCCAAGACGGTCGGTAACGCAGAGTGCACGGATAGAGAACCATAACAGGCTTCCGTTTTTTGTGGTCATCTGATACTCGCCGCTGTGACCTGTTCTGTTCTTGAGCAGTGCGCTTATATCACGCTTATAGATTTCGGCATAATCCTCCGTCATTATCTTATCAAGGAACTTACCGTTTGCAAGCTGAGCTTCTGACGGGTCTATGTCGAACTTCTCCTTGAAGTTATCCGAAACGTACATTGTTTCCTTGTGGAAATCCCACTCGAACAGCATATTGTCCGAAATGTCGGAGATCGTTCTGTGAAGCTCCTCAGACATACTTACGTCATCGAGCATATTGTTGAACAGCTCGGAAATATCCTTGAACTCATTGTGTGCCTTTATATCAAGACGCTTGTCACGGTCGCCCTCCTGTATCTCACGGGCAACCTTTACCATCTCGTTCATCGGGTTTACGATAGACTTTGTGATGAGAATACCGAGAAGTGCGCATATAACGGCAAGAACCACCACAGTACCGAGCGATATTGCAAGAGGAACTGCAATCTGCGACATTGCCATATTTGCAGGGTAAACGCTTACCCACTTCCAATTTAATGAGGACGCACCTGTGAAATAATTGTAGCAACCGAGCTTACCGCCTACGTTATAGTCAATGTTATTTTCAGCCGATGTGGGCTTAACTGTAGACTTCATAACATCTCTTATTCCGCTGTCAGTGATATCGTCTATCTTCTGTACGGCGTTACCCTCGTAATTCAGCACGCATCCTGTGCCGTCGGTTACGGAAAGATAGCCCTTGCCTTCGCCGTATGACGTCTTAGACAGTATTTCGTTTATCTTTGAAAGGTCGATAATCTCTATGGCGAATCCGTCGATATTGTTAAGGCCGTCAGCATCTATGCTCTTTGCAACGTAAAACACGCTTGTTTCGTAGTCCTCGTTGTTCATATAGATCTTTGAAATCTTTGTCGAGCCTTCGGAATAGCCCTCAAGCTCCTCGAAGCCGAAGAAGCTCTCCTTCATGCCCTGTATATCCTCGTATTCGTAAACGATATTGCCGGAAGAATCGGTTATCACAAGGTTCTTGAAGCCGCTGTTTCTGTCGACAATATTCTCGGCAATGAGCGAAAGCATAGACTTGGCATCATCGCCCTGACCGCTCTTTGCAAGCGTTCCTGCAGGCCTGCTTAATGAAAGATAAGCAACATCGGATATACACTCGTTTATGTACTGATTGATTATCTCCTGCTGAGCCGCACCTGCCGCTCTTGCGAACTGGCTTACCGAATTTGCGGCAAAGCCCGTCATACTGAAATATCCCACTATGCCGACTATCAGCATCGGTATTACGGCGAAAGCTGTAGTGAGTATGCGTAAAGTCGTTTTAATCTTTAATGACTGCATTTTATAAAACCTCCGAAACCCTTAAATTCAATATCAATCAACCGCTTCACATTTTATGTTAAATTCCGTCAAAACATATCACGTTTTTCACGTTCCTTCTGCAGCATTTCAAACTGCAGCTTGTAGATATATCTTGAAATAGTTTCTTCCTGCGAATGAGAAACACCGATAAAACGGCATCCGTAGCCTGTATCGGTTTCCTGCGAATCTATCGTCTGTTCTCTGAGCACCTCTGCATTAAGCTCAAGGCGTGAGCCGGACAGATTGATTATCATCAGCAATTTGTCGCCCTTGGCAAAATGCCTGCGTGCGTCGGTGCAGACGAAAAATACTCCGCCGACGTTTATATCCTTGATGTATATTTCGGCAGGCGGATCAAGCGGAACGGGCTTGTCGTCGCCCTCCTGCATTCTTAGCGTTATAAACGCTCTTTCATTCGTTTTTATCTTGAAATATCTTCTGCGTTCTTCAAGAAGCTCCGCCTTGTCGGGTCTTAATATCACATTAAGCTGGCGGTCGGTCGATACGGATACGTTCGTCTTGTATCTGTAACGGTCGCCGTCACGCATACGGGCGATGACGTAAACATACTGAGATGTGTCGATCTCGGGCATTTTCCGTCCCTTTATCATCAGCATATTGTCGATAATATTATCGTTAAGGTCGTACATTATCGGAAAGTCGAAGTTGCTCTCGGTGTACATCAGCCGCTCACCGTCAAGCGAGGTTATCTCAAAAGAAGTAAAGTCTTCTTTCTTATAGCTCAAAAAGCACAACTCCCCTTTCCTAAGACACGGGGAAAAGGCATTACAGCCGCACCCAACACGCCTATATTATCATTTATCATTAAGTATACAATAAATTGAACAATAAATCAAGCAGAATCAGCAGTTTTTTAGTCGGTTTTTAAAAATTCTGCGAATTGTTTAAAAAGTACAGCTTGTTTTTATACAATTTAATTAAGAAAAGCTCGTTGACTTTTGTAAGCCGGCTATAATATAATTAGTATAAGCAGAAGTTTGTCGTAAGGGAGGTGCGGTAGCGGAATATTGTTCCGCAGGGTCAATGCAGAATTTTTTCACGCCGACACATCGAAAGCTCGCACTGTCTGCGAGAAAGCAAGCGTAGCTGTCGGAGCTGTGCTTGCGCTCCCGGCGCTTCTGAGCCTTATGTCGCTGATAATACAGACAAGAAAGTGGCGGACGGAGGGGTTTCTCGCCGCAGGACTTGCTATTCCTGCGATATGCGTTGCCGTGTGGCTTGCGTTCACCTTCCTTTTGTTCTTTATATGCGAAACACGGTCAAGACGTATAAAACGATGCACCTACTTCGAGATACAGAAATCCGCCGCCATTCTCAGCAGGTACGGCGGAAAAATATCGGCGGACACGGGCGGGATACAACGCAGGCTTTATATAATACCGTATGACGAGCTTAGGCTGTCTGTGAAAAAGGGCAGGCTTGTCTTTACAGGGAAAATCAGATGCTATGAGGGCGACTCTGACCGTCTGGGGTACCACATAAGGCAGGGCAAGCCTGAATTTGACAGCTGGTGGCTTAATGAAAACGGCTTCAGGGAAATATCCTCGCTGACGCTTCCGCAGTGCTTTCCGAAGCAGAAAACGATTTTCAGACACTGCTCGCTCGCTCAGAAGCGGTATCTGCTAAGGTGCGAGAAAAAGAAAGCCGACGAAACAAAGCCCGTTTCAAGACCGAAAACAAGAATGGTCTACAGGCAGGCAAGGAAAAGAACGTTTACCGAGCTTCCCACATTCGACAGGAAGTGGTAGCTTATACTATTGTGCAGTCTGACTAAAAAATACAGCCGTTGCATATTGTCAGTCGCCGCTTTTAGAGAATCGTACAAAAATCAACAGATTTCTCCTACCAGCCTTGCAAAACGGTAAAAAATGTTGTATAATATACAATTGAGTTGCTGGAACTGTAGCTCGAAATTTGTTAAAATCGCACCAAAAACCATGTAATGTTAACATAACTTAAGGTGTTTTTCTACATATTGTAACTTTGTTACACCGAAATACAAAATACGGAAATCGTTCATCGTATTAACCGTTTATGACACGGGGAACATTTCCGAAGAAGGACCGGCTTGAAAAGGAGGATATATGGCACTTTTCAACACAAACGCTTTTCGCATTACCGAACAGGGTCTGTCTGTTCTGTGGCAGAAGCAGCAGATTATCGCACAGAATATAGCTAACCAGGATACGCCCGGATATAACTGCAAGTATCTTGATTTTTACGCTGTACTCAAGGACAGGATGGAAAGCACGAGCGTTGTCGGAGGTAAGGCGAAGGAAGGCTCAAAGCAGGTCGAGCTTGCTACAAGAGTGTACGAGGACACTGCGACCAACACTCAGCCGGACGGCAACAACGTAGACGTTGATTCGCAGTCAAACGAGCTTGCGAAGGTACAGCTTCACTATCAGGCTCTCAAGAACCAGATGAATGGAGAGTTCACAAGGCTGCGTTCGGCAATGAAAACGTAATTTTAGGCAGACGCTTTAAAATAATGGATTATATACAGTGAAACGGATTTCAACGCTTTTTTGACATACAGAAAGGAGTTTTTTGCATGGCATTTTTAAGTTCGCTTAATATAGCCGCATCGGGCATGGCAGCTGAAAGACTGCGTCTTGATGTAATTTCGCAGAACGTTGCGAACGCAAAAACCACCAGAACGGAGGACGGTACGCCGTACAGAAGGCAGGTCGTACTGTTCAGTGAAAACAAGGGTTTCAACTCTGTGCTTGAGGAAACTATAGCAAAGAGAAAAGAAAAAATAGCAGGTGGAGTGCCTGCGAATACTGTTTCTGCGACAAAAAACAAGGGTGTTCTTGTTACTGAGATAGTTGAGGATGAAACACCGCTCACACCGGTCTATGACCCGACACATCCCGATGCAGACGAGAACGGCTATTACTATCTGCCAAACGTTGACGTGGCGGAAGAGGAAATGGACGCTATGGCGGCTACACGCTCGTATGAAGCCAACCTTGCTGTGCTGAACGCTGTGAAATCAATGGCGCAGACGGCACTCAGCATAGGAAACAACTAACGATACCCGAAAGGAACTGATATAAATGTTTATAGTACCGCTTACAAGCAGTATCACACCTATGGAAACGATGAGTCAGAAAAAGCAGACCGAAAGCACAGATGACGGCGAAGCAACGTTCTTTGATGTTTTTGAGTCGCTTGTAAAGAACGTCAAGGAAACCGACGCACAGGTACAGAAGGATTCTGTCGATCTTATGCTCGGCGATGTGGACGATCTTGCACAGATACAGGTAAATCTCGAAAAGGCGGCTACCGCTGTGGATCTGCTTGTTACTGTCAAGAACAAGGCTGTTGACGCATACAACGAGATAATGCGTATGACCGTCTGATCAATACTGATCTACACTTCAAGGGAAGGATACATATATAGATGAAGGATAAGCTCTCCGCTTTCTGGAGCGGATTCAAAGATAAATGGAGCTCGCTTGCGAAAAATCTGCGGATATTCATAATAACTGCAGTATCGGTAGTAATAGTTGCCGCAATAGTGCTTGCGATAGTGCTTAATCAGAAGGGATATACGGCTATTTATACCGGACTTGACAGCGAGGAAAGCTCGCAGGTTGTTTCGGCAATAAACGAGCTTGGAATAACGGACGTAAAAATGGGTACGGACGGCAGTATCTCTGTACCGAGCGACCAGGCGGACAATGTAAGAATGCAGCTTAGCATACAAGGGTACCCCAAGTCAACGTTCAACTTTGACGTATGGAACAGCGGCATAGGTATATGGTCGACTGACACCGAAAAGAAGGTGCTTCAGATACAGCAGTTACAGACGCATCTTATGAAAGCCATCAACACCATAAGTGCGGTCAAGAACTCTTATGTTATAATCACTATGCCGGAGAACAGCAATTATGTTATCTCCACGGACAGCGAAGAACCGAGAGTCAGCGTAAAGCTCGATCTGAAGAACGGCGCACAGCTTACAAGCGATCAGGTTGAAGGTATCTATGCACTGGTGCTGAACTCTTTGCCGGGTCTTGAGCGTGAAAACATATCAATACTCGACTCGGACGGCAAGCTGCTCAGCGGTGAGAACACGACCGTTGAGGAGGACGTGCTGTACCAGTCAAGGCTGAACTTCCAGGAGCAGATGCAGAGCCTGCTCAAGAGCCAGCTCAACGACACGCTGAAAAAGCTGTACAAGGACTACACGATAAACGTAAACGTAAAGCTCAATTACGATAACTCAAAGTCGGAATATACCATCTACACACCGTCTGTAGCAGAGGACGGTACATCGGGCGGTATGATAGAAAGCTCAACAAAGAACGAGGGCTGGGGCGGAATAGGCTCGCTGTCGGGCGTTGTAGGCACAACAAGCAACAGCGACATTTCACCGAACTATCCGACTATCAAGGGCGACGACGATAACCAATATTACTATCAGAACAGCATTACCGTAAAGCGTCTTGTAAACACCGAGATAAGACAGCTTGAAAAGAACGGCTATTCGGTAGATAAAATAACGGCGGCTGTAACTGTAGATCAGATCAATATGCTTGAAGCGGACAAGGAACAGCTCCGTGAAGTAATTGCGTTTGCTATCGGCGCAGACGTTGCAAATGTTACGGTTGCAAACTACCCGTTTGTTATAAACGGCAACAACGGCACTAACGGCAACGGCAATACGATAAACAGAGGCGGAAGCGTTGACTGGACGGTTTATATCATACTCCTGCTCGGACTTCTTGTGCTTGCACTGCTTATCGTAGCTATCCTTACAAGCAACGCAAAGAAGAAGAAACGTGCAAAAGCAAGAGCCAAGGCGGCTGCCGCACAGGCAGCGGCGGCACAGGCGGCGCAGGAATCTGCCGCTCTCAGCTTTGAGCCTCAGCCTCAGCCGGACGAAGAATTCAACATACAGCACCTTGACGAATATGACGACGAGTCAAAGAGTGCGGTTCTCAAGAAGGAAATCAAGGATTTCTCACGCACAAATCCCGATGTCGTTGCCCAGCTCATACGTTCTATGATGAAAAACGGCGAATGATATTGACAGCATAAAGGAAGGATATATATGGAGGCACTCACCAGCGCACAAAAGGCGGCGATAATCATAAGCTCTATCGGTACGGAAAATGCGTCCGAGGTATTCAAGCACTTCTCCGACGAGGAGGTAGAGCAGATCACGCTTGAAATAGCAAGAATGAACTACTACCCTATGGAAGTGGTGGACAGCGTTCTTAACGAGTTCTATGAGCTTTGCCTTACCCAGAAGGTAATATCCGAGGGTGGTGTGGAGTATGCCCGTGACATACTTGAAAAGGCATTCGGTCCGCAGACGGCACAGGCGCTGTTTGAAAAGATAACAAAGCAGTTCCAGACAAAAGCGTTTGCGTTTGTCCGCAAGGCAGACTATAAAAACCTGCTTGCAATGGTACAAAACGAGCATCCGCAGACGATCGCACTGATACTTTCTTACGCAAGGAGCGATCAGGCATCGGCGATTTTAAGCGAACTGCCCAAGAAAACAAGGATAGATGTAGTCGAGCGTATGGCTAAGATGGACAGGGCATCGCCCGATGTCGTAAAGTCTATAGAGCGCACGCTTGAAAAGAAGTTTGACAATCTTGTTACAGCCGACACCACAGAGGTCGGAGGTATAGACTATGTTGCGGAGGTCATGAACAACGTAGACCGTGCAACAGAAAAATACATATTCGACGAGCTGACGCTGAGAGATCCGAAGCTGGCAGACGATATACGCTCAAAGATGTTCGTATTCGAGGATATAGTAACTCTCGACAATATGGCTATACAGGCGTTTATACCGGAGGTCGATTCAAAGGATCTTGCGGTTGCTATCAAGGGCTCTACTCCCGAGGTTGCAGAGTGCATCTATGCAAATATGTCTACCCGTATGCGTGAAAGCGTACAGACAGACGTTGAGTATCTTCACAATGTCCGTATGCGTGATGTTGAGGAGGCTCAGCAGAGAATCGTATCCATCATACGCAGACTTGAGGACGAGGGTACTCTCGTTATCTCAAAGGGCGGCAAGGAAGACGAAATCATCGCATAATACGAAAGCGAGGAATATATTTTGGCAGGCGTATTCAAGGCGGGTCGTGGCGGTTATTATCCCGTACAGCCTACAACAGATACAGTTGTTATCGACAACTCAATAAAGGTAAAGCCTGTCGCACCGCAAGCTCCCTTGCAGGAAACAGTGACGGCCGGCACCGCAGAAAATACGGCGGTCACCGACGAAGCATCGGCAAAGCACAGACAGGAGCTTGAGCAGGAAAAAGAGAAGATAACAAGCTATTATCGTGAGCAGGGTGAAAAGGCACTTGCCGATGCTCGTGAAAAAGCACAGAAAATACTCAGCGAAACCGAACAGCAGGCGCAGGATTATGCCGCACAAGCAAAGGCACAGGCTGAGGCAATCTTTGAAAAAAGCAGATCGGACGGCTTTGCGAAGGGTCACGAGGACGGTTATGCCGCAGGACTTGACAAATGCCGTGATATGCTCTCGGAGATTAAAAGGCTCAGCGAGCAGATGGTAAGCGACAAGGCTGAGCTTTTTGACAGCTATGAGGTCGAGATATTCGACACGGTAATGGAGATTGTAAACCGCATAACACTGAATTCTCTCGGTCAGAAGGACAAGGCGGTAGTCAAGAAAACGATAAAGGAAGCGGGAAAGAGCTTCCGTGGCAGTGAATATGTAAAGCTGACCTTATCAAAGACCGATGTCAGCGAGGAGATGGCGGCGGATACCGACTATTTCAAAAAGCTGTTCACAAATGTAAAGAACGTGGAGGTAGAGGTGCTTAAGGACGCACCGAGCGGTACTGTTATAATTGACAACGGCAGTGAAATTACCGATGCCGGAATACAGACACAGCTCAAGATGATAGAGGAGCTGGGCAGAGGAAAGTACCGCAGAGCGCCGTCAAGGAAAAAGGCCGATAATCAGGAGGAAACTGCGGCAAAGGCAGAAACCGACAATGACGGCGGCGAAGAACAAAGCGAATAACTCCCTTATTTGAAAGGACTTTAACATGGATCTCGGCGGATTTCTGACAGAACTCAGAACTACCGATACATATAAGTATCTGGGTAAAATTGAAAAGATAGTCGGAATGACGATCGAGGCGAGCGGACCGCTGTGCAGTATAGGCGATGTGTGCCGTATCTACACAAAGGATATGAAGTCGCATATCCCTGCCGAAGTGGTGGGATTCAACGAGCATAAGGTACTGCTTATGCCGTATACCGACCTTGAGGGCATAGGTCCCGGCAGTATAGTTGACAACACAGGCGACAAGCTGAATGTAAGAGTCGGCGACAAGCTGATAGGAAGAATAATCGACGCACTGGGAAATCCGCTTGACGACGGAGAGCCGATTGAATATACAGACACAGTGCCTATAGCTGGCATTCCTGTAAATCCGCTCACCAGACCGAAAATACACGAGCCTATAGAGCTTGGCGTAAAGGCGATCGACGGACTTCTCACAATGGGCAAGGGGCAGAGAATGGGTATCTTTGCAGGCTCAGGTGTAGGTAAGTCAACGCTTATGGGTATGATCGCACGAAAGGTAAAGGCCGATCTCAACGTTATTGCGCTTGTAGGCGAGCGTGGCAGAGAGGTAAGAGAATTTATAGAAAACGACCTCGGAGAAGAAGGTATGGCAAGGTCGGTCGTTGTTGTTGCAACATCGGATCAGCCTGCGATGATGAGAAATAAATGTCCTATGACGGCTACGGCTATTGCAGAATATTTCTGCTCTCAGGGCAAGGATGTTCTGCTGATGATGGATAATCTTACACGTTTTGCTATGGCACAGCGTGAGATAGGTCTTTCGACAGGCGAGCGGTAGATTGTCAAGTCAAGTGCAACACTTTTTGGACAAAAATTCGAGAGGGGAA